>Ga0316217_10000019_pt1 | contig 241787 bp, 220 predicted proteins | sample 1anoAmetaG_FD_203633 | JGI IMG/M metagenome (GOLD analysis project Ga0316217, IMG submission 203633) | Freshwater microbial communities from Trout Bog Lake, Wisconsin, USA - 1anoA | ecosystem: Environmental > Aquatic > Freshwater > Lake > Hypolimnion/Profundal zone | place: USA: Wisconsin... | reverse complement strand
ACGCCAATGGCTTGGACAGACAATACCGCCACCAATTCAGCAAGATTCTATAGAGGAGTTTTGTTGCCTTAGTTTAAAAGATTACACCGATCCCTCTCTTTGCAGTCCTTCAGGAATTTCCCAAGGAGGTGCCAGCCGGTGTTGATGCCGGCGGAGTGTGGCCGTCCCCGGCCACAGCGCTGTCCAATCTTGCAAGCCGCCTTCAGTTCTTCAAGGGCCTTCGGTCGCAAGGTTATTGCTGCGCCCGGGGACGGGCGCACTCCGTCACCAATCCGTCTCCTTGTAATCCTTCAGGAATTTCCCTCAGATATGTTCACCGGTGTTAATGCCGACGATGATCGGGTCCACGCTGCGCGCCGCGCCGTCCACGAACAATTTGCAACCCGAGAATACATCTTGAATACACATCAATCAGGCGTAATGTGTGTATCAAATGAAACGAACCAACATCGTCATGGATGAAGCGCTCGTGCGTCAGGGGTTGAAGGCCACCGGCTTGAAAACCCGCCGCGCCCTCGTGCATCACGCGTTGCAGGAACTCGTGCGCCGCAAGGAACAAATGGGTTTCCTTGCGCTCAAGGGAAAAATCAACTGGACGGGCGACCTCAATAAAATGCGGCGCGGCCGCTTCCCATGAGGGTGCTGATTGATTCCACGGTCTGCATTGATTTTTTCGCCGGGCGGGAAACGGTTCAAGTCGCCCGGCTGGAAGAATGCTTTCAAAACGGCGACGAGGTGTGTTACTGCGGTTTTGTGCTGGCGGAAGTTTTGCAAGGCATCCGCGACGAAAAACAACTGGCCACCGTCAAGCGCCAGTTTGAAAAACTCACTTATCTCGAAGATGACCGCTCTACGTTTGAACTCGGCGCGACGATTTACCGCGAACTCCGGCGCGATGGCGTCACTATCCGCAATTCCATTGACTGCCTCATTGCCGCCACGGTCGTTCAGCATGGCGTAAATTTTCTGGAGAACGATCGCGATTACAAATTCATTGACCGACATTATCCGTTGAACCGGATTTAATTTTCGCCCTCACCAATCCGTCTCTTTATAGTCCTTCAGGAATTTGCCCCAGAGGTGCGTGCCAGAGTTGAAGCCGGCGATGATCGGGTCCACAATGCGCGCCGCGCCGTCCACGATGTCCAGCGGCGGATGGAAGCGATGCTCCGTCACCTTGCGCTCGGCGATGTGCGCCGGATCCTCGTCCGTCACCCAGCCGGTGTCCACGGCGTTCATGTGGATGCCGTCGGCGTGATAATCCGCTGCCGCGGTGCGCGTCATCATGTTGAGCGCGGCCTTGGCCATGTTCGTGTGCGGATGCCGCGTGGTCTTGAACTTGCGATAAAACTGTCCCTCCACGGCGGAGACGTTGACGATATGCTTGTCGCGCTCTGGCGTGCGGAGCATGAGCGGCTTGAGCCGCGCGTTGAGGATGAACGGCGCGATGGCGTTGACGAGCTGCACTTCGAGCAATTCCACCGTGGGGACTTCGTGCATGAGAAAACGCCACGAGTTGCGCTCGCGCAAATCCACCTGCTGCAAATCCTGATCCAACTGGCCTTGCGGGAACAAGGCTTGTTGCGCGGCCAGTTCCTCGGGCAGCAACGGCACTTGCGACAATGCGGCGGCGTGGGTGAGGCCGGTCATCTTACCTATCTCAAAATTTTTTACAGAAGATAACGAAGGAAACGAAGATTCTTTGTTATCTTTGTTTCCTTCTGTTTTTTCTGCTTCCGGCAAAATGTGATACCCCCGCAAACCTTCGTAAGCGCCAAGCAGCCCGGCCGCATCCGGTGGCAGGTCGTGCAACGGCCCGTTCTCACGTTCCATCATGTGCGCGTAAAAATCCGGCGGCCGCCGCACGGTCTGGCAGGCGTTGTTGATGATGAAATCCAAACGGCTGCGCGTCGTGAGCAGATGTTTGCAGAACGCCTCCACGCTCGGCGTGTGGCGCAGGTCGAGTCCGAAAATTTCCAAGCGATTGCTCCAGTCCTTGAAATCCGGTTCCGCCGCATAACGCATCGCCGAGTCGCGCGGAAAGCGCGTCGTCACGATAAGCCGCGCACCACAGCGGAGCAACTTGATGCCCGCCTGATAACCAATCTTCACGCGCCCGCCGGTGAGCAACGCCACGCGCCCGCGCAGGTCGGCCAGTTCGCTGCGCTTGAAAAAATTCAGCTCCGCGCACTTCGGACAAAGCTGGTCGTAGAAATGGTGGATGGTCGAGTAATCCTGCTTGCAGATGTAGCAGTTCTGCTCCTCGACAGCCTCGCGGAAGTCCGGGTCATTCTCGATTTCGATCTGCTTGAAGTCCGCCGGCGGAAAGACATTGGGCGTGGTAAACACGGTCTGCCGCCGCAATTTCCGGATGCCGGTCTGGTTGAGCGCCTTTTCCGCGCGCTGCGATTTGCCGGCCTTGCGGTGGCGCTTGGTCGCCTTGACCAACTGCCGCCGCGCGACCGCGTCCGGCCGGGAAATCTGGCCGGCGGCCTTCATCAGCCGCGTGCGTTCCGCCTCCGGCACGTGGGCAAGCAGTTCGCGGTTGGCGGCGATGGCCTCCAGCAGTTCGGCGGCGGCGTGCCAGCGTTCGGTCAGCGCGGGGTCGGTTGATTTGTTTTTCATTCGGGCAACGGCCATGCAGTTTGGTTTCGCCACAGCACCAGCGTCAATGCGTTTCGACCGGACACGATCCGGCGGCCGGTGATTTCAGGCTTGCGTTTTGGCGGCGGACGCGGAGAATTTCTCACTTTATGCAATCACAGGAAATCACCGCCGCCGATGTTGTCTTCAGATTAATGCCTTGGTTTGAGGCCAACCGGAAACGGCTGGCCTATGGCGCGGGCCTCGTGGCGGTCGCCGTCTTCATTTTCTCATATTATTCCTACCGGCAGAACCAGACGGAAATCGCCGCCGGGCAGGCGCTGACCCAGGTGCTGGTTTCAACCAGCGGCAGCGGCCTGGCCGACGCCTGCCTGAAAGTCGCGGCGGATTATTCCGGCACGCTCGCCGCCCAGCGCGCCCTGCTGGCCGCCGCCACAACGCTGTTCACGTCCGGCAAATACGCCGACGCGCAGACGCAGTTCCAAAAGTTCCTCGACACCTATCCGGACAATTTTTTCACACCGCAGGCCACGCTCGGTCTGGCGGCGAGCCTGGACGCGCAGGGCAAAGGCGAGGCCGCTTATGTTGCCTATCAAAGGGCGGCGGGCCAGGCGGCCGACGAGAGCGTCGTGGCGGCGGCCAAGCTCGCGCTCGGCCGGATTGATGAGGCCCAGGGCAAACTCGCGGACGCGTTGAAAATTTACACGGAGGTGGCCCGCACGTTCCCGAACACCTCGACAGGCATGGAAGCCGGACGACGGGCGATGGAACTCAAGGTGAAATCCCCGGCCGCAACGGCGGCGGCACCCGCACCCGCCAGCTCCCCCGCCCCGTTCACCTTGAGCCACTGACCATGAAATTGGCTATCATCGGCACCGGTTACGTCGGCCTCGTCACGGGAACTTGTTTTGCCGAAGTCGGCCACCGCGTCATCTGCGTGGACAACGACGCGGCCAAGGTCAAAATGCTCCAGGCGGGCGGCATCCCCATCTACGAACCCGGCCTCGCGGAACTCGTCAAAAAAAATGTCGCCGCCGGTCGGCTCTCGTTCACCCACAGCACGGCGGAAGGCGTCCAGAAATCCGACGTGGTGTTCATCGCCGTGCCGACGCCGCCGCAGCCGGACGGCTCGGTGGACTTAAGCTACATCGAGAAGGTGGCGCGCGACATCGCCGCCGCCATGACCAGCTACAAGATTGTCGTGGACAAGAGCACCGTGCCGGTGAAGACAGGCGAGAAGGTGGCGGAGACCATCAAGCGGTATTGCCCGGCCAAGGTGGAGTTTGACGTGGTCAGCAATCCCGAATTTCTCCGCGAGGGATTTGCCGTCGGCGATCTGATGAAGCCCGACCGCGTGGTCATCGGCGTCAGCTCGCAGCGCCCGGCGGCGGCGATGCGGGAGATTTACACGCCGTTCAACGCGCCGATCATCGTCACCGACATCAACTCGGCCGAACTCATCAAGCACGCGGCCAATTCCTTCCTCGCGCTGAAGATTTCCTACATCAACGCCATCGCCAACGTCTGCGAGGCCGCCGGCGCGAACGTGCAGGAAGTCGCCCAGGGCATCGGGCTGGACGAGCGCATCGGACGCCGCTTTCTCAACGCCGGCATCGGTTTCGGCGGCAGTTGCTTTCCGAAGGACTTGAGCGCGTTCATCAAAATTTCCGAGCAGGTCGGCTACGATTTCAAGCTGCTCAAGGAAGTGCAGCGCATCAACGCCGACCAGATGGAGCGGTTCGTCAAAAAAATCACGGACACGCTGTGGGTCCTGAAGGACAAAAAAATCGGCGTGCTCGGCCTCGCGTTCAAGCAGAACACCGACGACGTGCGCTCCTCGCCGGCGATTGACCTGTGCCAGCGCCTACTGAAAGACGGCGCGACCCTGCGCGTGCACGACCCCAAGGGCATGGACAAGGCAAAAGCACTTTTGCCGAACGTAACTTATGTGGACGACATGAACGCCGTGGCCGACGGCTGCGACGCGCTGGTGGTGGCGACGGAATGGGACGAGTTCAAGCAGCTCGACCTCGCCCGCGCCCGGAAGGCGATGACCGCGCCGCTGTTCTTCGATGGCCGGAACCTGTTCGACCCGGCGGAGATGGAAAAACTCGGCTGGATCTACAAAAGCGTCGGGCGTTGAAAGGTTGAATCGTTAAATTGTTGAATGGGGAATGACATCACGCGCCTGCCCTATTTAACGATTCAACGATGTAACAATTCAACAATGAAACGAGTTGAAGTCTCTGCCGCAATAATTTTCCGCGCCGGCAAACTGCTCATCACGCAACGGCACGCGAAGTCGCATCTCGGCGGACTTTGGGAATTTCCCGGCGGCAAGCGCGAGCCGGGCGAAACGTTTGAGCAATGTCTCGTCCGCGAAATCCGCGAGGAGCTGGGCGTGGAGATTTCCGTCGGCGGACTGTTCGAGGAAATTTCACACGACTACCCGGAGAAATCCGTCCACCTGAAGTTCTTCGTCTGCCGGCTGCTGTCCGGCGAACCGCAGGCGCTGGACTGCGCCGCCGTGAAGTGGATTGGAAAATCCGAACTGGCCGCGCACGCCTTTCCCGCCGCCGACTCCAAGTTGCTGGAGAAACTAAAACACCCGCAGTTGAAATGGATTTGAAATCCGGCGATTCGTTGGCAGCCTTTGCTTGAAACAAAATGCTGGACAACAATTTGCGTCCAGCCCAACCTCGAAACTATGAAACGTGATTGGCCACAAAAACTGCGTCCTACTTAAATTTTAGCAACATTGCATCGCATTATGACAGTTTATCCCACGATAATAGCAGCGTTTTTGGGAGTAACTATAGGTAGCTGGATTGCTTTTTCGACTTCAAAAGGAATGGGTGGTATGATAAGCGAGCAAGGAACCGCTGAAATTATGTCCGTTTTTTTATCGCTCCTTTTTTTCTGTTTATTTTGGACGCCTTCTCTTGCAATCGAATTAGCTCTGAGGTTTCGGAACGCTTCCGCTTCACAAAAGAATTAGGCCTTGTTGTTGTTGGCTTTATCTTCACCGATGTTTCTATTCTCGCTTATATTGTTGTTTGAACATTATTCTCGATAAATTATTACAAAATGCTGCCTAAAAGCTTAATAGGCTGCAATACTTCACCTCTTCAAAAAGCAAAACCGGCGAAGCGCAGATTCGCTCTTCGCCGGTCAGAAATCAGCCGGAGCTTCAGACTTTCCCGAAGTCTTCCTCGATCACCTGCTTGAAGTTGTTCTCGCCGGGCTTGACGATGCCGAATTCGCGCTGGGCGTTTTCGGGCGAGTCGCTGGCGTGCGCGGCGTTGACCATGATGGTCGAGCCGAATTCGCGCCGGATGGATCCGGGCGGCGCCTTGGACGGATCGGTCGGGCCGAGCACGTCACGGATCTTGTTGACCGCGCCGACGCCTTCATAGACGAGCGCGATGCACTTCTGGGTGCCGGGCTTCTTCCAGTCGGCCTCCGGGATTTCGCCGGGCGCGTGGCCGGACATGAAGCGGACGATGTTGTCGAACTGCGAGTCGCCCTGGATTGGCCCCAGAATTTCGCCGAGCGCCTTCTGGTCGGCCTCCGAAATCTTGAAGTTGAACTCCTTTTCCAGGATGTCCTTGGCCTTGGCGCTGACGCCGTCCTTGAGCTTGGCGCGGAGAAATTCGCGGACGGGGCCGTAAAACTCCATCGCCTGCGCGGTGCTCATGTGCAGAACCTTCGCGCCGACAATGTAAAGGCCGGTGCGCGAGAAGAAATCAATGACGTTGCCGGGCCGGCCGGTGGCGAACTTGAAATTATCCGGCTTGATGAGCACCAGCGTGCGCTGGCCGAGTTCGCCCGGCTGGTAGGCGATGACATTGTCCAAAATGCCGCCGTCCTTGTCGGAATACCTCGCCCACATCTTCAATTTCTTGTCGGCTTCCTCGACGTTCGGGGCGGCCAGCACGGCCGGCTCGAAATAGCGGACGCCGCCTTCGTCGTCCATGATCAAATCGCTGTAAGTGTCGCGGATGGTCTCTCCGCCACGGCGGTCAGGGCTGAGATTGCCGACCACGGAACGGACCTTGCGCACCGCTTCATCGCCCCGGAACAGCATCATCATCACGCGGCGATGACGACCGGTCTTCGGGTCGGGCGAAAGGTTTTCGAGAACGTATTGCTTGAGCAGTTCCTGAATTTTCCGGTCGTGCGTGTCGTGGGCGGAGACAATGGTGTCGGCGTATTCCTTCACGAGGTCCGCGCTGGGCGCGAACATCCGCAATCCGGCCAGATCCAGTCCGGTGCGGGTGATGAGACGCGTGAGAATGCCGCCGGTCCGCGATTTATAAAGCGAATACGGCGTGATGATGACGTAGGCGAGCTGTTGCGACATAATTTAACTGGTGGCAGGCGGAGGAGTCGGCGCGGCGGGGGCAGCCGGCGGCGTGGCCTTGCCGCCCAGGATTTTGAACATGACCGTGCCGCAGGTCGGGCATTTGCCCTTGATCGCCTTGCGTCCGTTTTTCATGATTTCCTCCACGCCATCGGCGATTTCGCGCTTGGCCTTGCATTTGACGCAATATCCTTCAGCCATAATTTTGCTGCTGCCCGACACTTCATGCGTCTGACAGCGGAGGGAGCCTAGCGGAAGCCCTTCCGTAAAGCAACTTGGAAAAGGACGCCCTGAAAACCGGCTACATTTCAAACAGTTACAACTTTCCTGCTGGCGTCCAGCCGTTGAAAATCAATTGAATCAAAACCGGCTCTCCCGTGCTTCAAAGGCGCGATAAAACCAGATTTGAGACCGCCGGAAACTAATTCAAGGTTGCTTTGTAGCGGAACTTTTCCTCATGCTGGCGCTTCTTAATTTAATGAAAAGAAAATTAAAATGGATTTTCGGCGCGCTCGTCATCGTGTTTGGTTTGCTGCAGCTCACCAATCCGGCGCGCACCAACCCACCGGTCGTGAACGACTTGGCGGCCACCAACGCGCCGCCGCCGGAGATTACCGCGCTGCTGCGCGCCGCGTGCTACGACTGCCATTCGCAAGAGACCAAATGGCCGCTGTATTCGCGCATCGCGCCTGCCTCGTGGCTGGTGGTCAGCGACGTTAATGAAGGCCGCCGGCATCTGAATTTTTCCGCCTGGCCGACCGACCCCGCCGCTGTTGCCAAGAAACTGGAACGCATCAACGAAGTTCTCGATTACCGCGAAATGCCGCCGAAGAAATACACGCTGCTCCATCCCGAAGCCCGGCTCACCGACGCCGAGTATAAACAGCTCATGGGCTGGAGCGACGCGATGGCCACCAAATTACACGCCACCAATCAATAATGACGACCGAGTTCATTCCCGCCGCCGACAAAACCTCCCGCCGGCTGATGATCATGCTTCACGGCCTCGGCGACAGCATCGAAGGCTACCGCTGGTGGCCGGAGGCGATGGCGCTGCCGTGGATGAACTATCTCCTCGTCAATGCGCCGGACGATTACTACGGCGGCTATTCATGGTTTGACATTGATGATCAGGCTCCCGGCGTCCTGCGCAGCCGGAAATTATTGTTCGCCTTGCTGGACGATTTGCGCGCGAAAAACTTCCCGGCGGAACAGATCACGCTCGGCGGCTTTTCGCAGGGCTGCCTGATGACAATGGATGTCGGCCTGCGCTATCCGCACCGGCTCGCCGGACTGGTCGGCATCAGCGGCTGGGTTTTTGAACTGGAGAAAACCCTGCAGGAACTTTCCCCCGTCGCACGGTCGCAGCGGGTGCTGATGACACACGGCACAAATGACCCGATGGTGCCCATCGAGCGCGTCCGCCCGCAGATACCGCAGCTCAAGGCCGCCGGCCTCAACGTGGACTGGCGCGAATTTCCGAAGGTCCACACCATCCACGGCGAAATTGAGATGGTCGTCATCCGCGATTTCGTGCGCGCCGGTTATCCGGTTGCGGGCAAATAACCGGCGCGCTGGTGAAACCGCGCTGGCACGCGGGTTTGGGAAGTTCAAATCTTCACTTCGCGGTTCGCGCCGGGCATCCAGATCTGTTCCGGGCGCGGCGCGGCGGCCGTCTGCCAGTCCATCGCGCCTTCCACCGCCGCGCGCATCTTGGCGAACCACCATTTGGCCCGCGCCACGCGCTGTTCCCGCCGCCGCCCGAAAAGGCGGGCCGGTGTTCCGTTGAATCCGAGTTCGAGTTGTTCGTTGGTCGTCATAATTTGCCTTTCTTTCGACGACACTTTGCCAGCCAGGGTGGGACAAAGGCTGTCCAACCCAAATAATTTTCGGAAAAACTTTTGAGGGTGATTTTGCCCCAAAAACTGAAGGAAATTGCCGAAGCCATCGGGAAACCCGAAAACAGCAAATCTGACTGCGTCCGGGCCAAAATAAAAAAACGGCAGCGGAACAATCCGCTGCCGCGAGAATGGTGGAGCCTAAGAGGCTCGAACTCTTGACCCCCACAATGCCATTGTGGTGCTCTACCAACTGAGCTAAGACCCCATCCGAAACCGGCGCATAATCTAAATTCTTGCCGCGCCAAGTCAAAACATTTCGTGCGCAAATCTGATTGAACCCGCGCGCCCAAATCGTCTAGCGTCTGCCTGTGCCGACCAGCCTGCGCATCGCGTTTCTCACGCACGAGCCGTTTTATCCGCCGTCCGGCGGCGGATCGGCGGAGGCCGTATATCTCGTCCAGGAAATGACGCGGCGCGGCCACGAGATCCACGTCTTCGGCCCGCAGATTGACGACGCCGAAAACGTGCAGAAGAAATTCGGCGTCAAACTGCATCCATTCACCCACTGGCAGATGGGCCGTTACGCCAAGCTCCGCAATTTCAAATATCTCGCCTATCCGTTTTTCCTTGAACGCATGGTGGCCGACGCAGCGCGGGAAATAACATTTGACCTGATCTTTTCACAGCACGCCATTTCCGCCGTCGCCGCTGGTAAATTAAAAAAGAAACTGGGCGTGCCGGTCGTGATGAATTTCCCCGACCTGCTCACCGGCTTCATGGAAACATGGCCCGGCTATGTCGCTCCGAAACCGCTCGTGCAGGCGCTCATGCGCTACGAAATCTCGCTGCCAGTGCGCTACGGCGTGGACGGCGTGTGCGCCATCTCCGATGAATTCGCCGACCGGCTCGCGGCCCGTGGTTATCCGCGCGCAAAAATCTGCCCGATTTATTACGGCTATGACGCGAAGGCATTTCCATTGCGCGAGGAGTTGCCGCCGCCGGGCCGGCCGCCGGTGGTCGTCATGCACGGTTCATTCGACGCGCATCATCTCGGCCAGATTGCGTTTGATGCCGTCAAAACAGTTGCAACCAAAAGGCCGGAGACCCTTTTCCGATTCGTAGGCCGGCGCACCGCCGGGCTGGAAAAATTTCTGCAACGCGCGCAGGCGATTCCCGGTTTCAAGTTTGAGGCGACGGGTTTCACGCCTTACACCGAGGTTTCCAAACAGCTCGCAGGCGCGAGCGTGGGCATCGTGCCTTACGAGGAATCCGCCGGCACGCACTGCGCGTTCGTCGCGAAGATTGTGGAATACGTCGCCACCGGCCTGCCGACGGTCTGCACGCCGATCAAAAGCGTTCAGAGTTATTTCAAAAACGATCCGCTGGTGAAATTTTCGGAATTCGACGGCGGGGATTTCGGCCGGAAAATATTGTCATGGCTCGATGAACCGGTTTTCGACTGGCAGCCGCACGCCGCAAAATCCGCCGCGCGCGTGCAGGGCGAACTGGACTGGCAGCCGTTCTGCCGCAAGGCGGTGGATTTCGTGGAAAAAGTTTATCTAGAATCAACCACCAAGTCACCAAGACACCAAGAGAAATAAACTTTGTGCCTTGGTGTCTTGGTGGCTCAAGTTTTTCCCCGCTGCCGGTTCGCTTCGTAAAGAAACACCGCCGCCGCCGCGCCGACGTTGAGCGAATCCACCCCGTTCGCCATCGGCACCGCCACCGCCTCGTCGCACGCGGCCAAAACCTCCGGAGAAATCCCCTGCCCTTCGCTGCCGAAAACCACGCAGCAGTCGCCGGAAAAATCCGCCTGCGACAAAACCTTTTTGTCTGTGTGCGGATGTGCGGCGATGCAGCGAATGCCGTGCGCGCCGCGCAAATCGCGCAAAGTCTGCGCCAAGCTGAAACGGGTCGGAGCATCCCGGCGTCCAGCCGCCGCCGCTTGATTGGCCGCGCGAACCTCCCAGACCGGCAGTTGGAAGACCGTGCCCATGGAGTTGCGGACCGAGCGGCGCAGATACGGGCTGCTGCACGTCTCGCCGACCAGCAGCGCCTGCACGCCGAACGCCACGCAGTTGCGCACGACCGCGCCGAGATTTTCCGCGTTCGACAATCCGTCAATGGCGACGAACAACTGCGGCCTGGCACTTTTGGCCAGAATCTCGTCGAGCGGGGCCGGCGGGGGAATCTTGCCCACCGAGAGGACGCCTTGAAACAGCGAGTAGCCGACCAGACTTTCGAGCAGGGATTTTTCCGCGAGATAAACCGTGACCGTTTCCGGCCGCGCCTCGAGTAGCGGGCGGAAATGTTCCAGGTGCTTTTCCGGCAGCACGACGGAGACGACGGTGAAGCGGCTTTCGAGCAGGCGGCGCGTGACCTTTTCACCCTCGGCGATGAAGATGCCCTGCGCCTCGTGTTCCGCCGACCGGCGCATGGTGCGATACGGCGCGAGTTCGGGCAGGTCGAGCGAGGAGATTTTTTTAGTGCGGAACATGGCGGAAAATTTTCGCAGCCGGGTTGGAAAAGTAAAGCGCCGTGGAAGCAAACCGTCTGCAATCAAAAATCTCCGCGCCAGTTGACCATTTCGCCATCGTGTGCATTTATCACCAACACAAGGATTGACGCCGCCGGAAACAATTGTCATTTTCTCCGGCATGAAATTCTCCGCTCTAAAACTCGCTCTGATCTCCACTTCGATCATGCTTGCCTGGCCCTGCCAGATGGTTGCGCAAACAAATGCGCCCGCCGTCGCCACCAACATGCCTGCGCCGGAAGTTCCGAAGAACACCGCCATCATCCCCGTGCCGCGCACCGACTGGGCCGTGAACCGGCAGAATCTGGTGTTGCAACGCGCCAAGGACGCGCCCGGCGACTATGACATCGAGTTCATCGGCGACTCCATCACCGAAGGTTGGGAAAACGGCGGCAAGAATGTCTGGCAGGAGTTTTACGGCAAGCGCAAGGTCATCAACTTCGGCGTCGGCGGCGACCGCACCCAGCACGTCCTCTGGCGATTTGAAAACGGCCAGCTTGACGGCATCAAGGCCAAGGTCGCCGTCGTGATGATCGGCACGAACAATTCCAACAACCAGGACAACACCGAGGCGGAAATCCTGGAAGGCGTCACGGCCGTTGTGCAGCAGATCCGCGCCCGCCAGCCGGACGCCAAGATCCTGCTGCTCGGCATTTTCCCGCGTGGCAAGACCTTCAGCCCGCAGCGCGGCAAGATTCTCGAGGTCAACGAGGCGCTCGCCCGGCTGGACGATGGCAAAAATATTTTCTACCTCGATTTCGGCTCCCAGTTGATTGAAAACGACGGCTCGATCTCGAAGGACATCATGCCCGACGCGCTGCATCCCAACGAAGCCGGCTACCGGATTTGGGCGAACGCCACGGAACCGAAGCTGAAGCAACTGCTGGGCGAATAACAGCCAGGCAATTGTAAAATTCAGTCGTTCGTCCCTGCATCGGTAATTTTACCGTTGGGAATTGCGCAGTTACCGGCATCACATTTGCGACCGAACCATTTGCCGATTGAGATGCGGTTGCGCGCGAACCATTCGTAGCCGCAATCCGACAACCAGCGGAGAACCGGCCAGCGGGTTGGCGCGAGCAGCCAGCCGAGCCCGACGGCGCGATAGGCTTCGCGAAAGACTTCCATCCTGCTCACAATGCGGCCGTCGGGGAAAACACCGTGAATGACGCCCATCAACTCCTGATGGGTGGTGTGATATACGGCGGGATCAAATCCAGGAGCCGTGATGTCTTCGAAGACAAGCCGGCCGTGGTGATCGCGACGTTGAAGGAAACCTGCCTCGCGCCGGCAGAGCGGGCATTCGCCGTCGAACAAAACTTTGAAACTCCACGAATCCATTCTGGCAAGGTAATGCCGGCAGCGCCGGATTGCACAATTAAAAATGCCGGACGGCGTTCATCATCCGGCATGAAGATATCTGCTAGTATTTCACCGCGTCCACCTTGACGGTTTTCAGGAGCGCGGCTTTGTTGGTCTTCAGATATTTTTCCACCGCTGTGAGGCTGCCCACGGAGTTGGAAACGCGGACGGCCTTGGGCGGCGCCAGCTTGTAATGCACCAGCAGCTTGCCGACGAGGAGCACCTGAAGATTTTGCTCGCCCACGCGCCAAATCTGGCCGGCGGCCACCGGTGGCAGGCTGGCACGCTTCACGGGGGCGGACTTCTTTGGCGCAGCCTTTTTCTTGGGCGCAGCCTTAAGCTTGGTTTTCCTCATTACGAATAGTAGGCAGAAGCCGGCGTATTTAACCAGTCAAATCGCAGACGGCCTGCAAGACACAACGAACCGCCGACCTGCCGGAAAAATTCAGCCCTTGATCACCGTCGCGCCCGCCGCCGGGCGGGAGACAAAAATCGTCGCTTCGATCTTGGTTTTCTTTTTGTAATCGGCGGCGATTTTTTGCGAGATGGCTTCGACCAGTTCGGTCTTCACCAGCGCGACGGCACAGCCGCCAAAGCCGCCGCCGGTCATGCGGCAGCCGTAAATGCCGCCCTTGTAGCCGATGCCTTCGGCAATTTCCACCACCACGTCGAGCTCCTTGCAACTCACTTCATAATCATCGCGCAGCGAGTAGTGGCTGGCATACATGAGCTGGCCGACCGTCGGCCAATTCGAGGCGCGCACGCCTTCCGCCGCGTGGACTGTGCGTTCGATTTCACTGATGGCATGGCGGGCGCGACGGAACACCACCTCGTCCATCTTGTCCTTGGCGCGTTCCAAAGTTTCCGCCGTCGCATCGCGCAGGGCCGGCACTCCAAGAATCTTCGCGGCCTGCTCGCACTGTTTGCGCCGCTCGGCATAACCGCCGCCGACCAGCTCGTGTTTGACGTTGGTGTTGATGATCATCAACGACACGGCGGCATCGTTCATCGGCACCAGCTCGGTTTTGTGCGACCGGCAGTCGAGCAGCAGCAGATGGTTTGCCCGGCCCATCACGGAAACGAACTGATCCATGATGCCGCAGGGCACGCCGGCGAAATCATTTTCCGCCTTCTGACAGAGCAAGGCTTTGGTGACCGGATCAATTTTCTTTCCAGCGACGGTTTCGACCAAGGTGGCGGTGGCCACTTCAAGCGCGGCGCTGCTGGACAATCCCCCGCCCATCGGCACGGTGGAATGCAAGAGCACGTCCAGGCCGCCGGGGTTGATGCCCAGTGCCAGAAAACCCGCGATCACGCCGCGCGGATAATTACCCCACCTCGGCTCGCCGGGCTTGATGGCCGCAGACAAGTCCACCCGCAACGGTTCGAAGCCGTCGTTGGTGACGCGAATCTGGAGAACATTTCCCCCGTCCGTCGCACGGTCGGCGGCCATCACGGCATAGTATTCGATGGCCATCGGCAGCACGAAGCCGTCGTTGTAATCAATGTGCTCGCCGATGACGTTGACGCGGCCCGGCGCGGCGACAATCCAGCGCGGTGGACGGCCGTAGGTTTTGACGAATTGTTGCGCGGTTTCGGCGGCGAGTTTTTGCAGACTGGTCATGGAAATAAAAATGGCCGGCAAGACAGCTTCCCGGCGCGTGAAGTTTTTTGGTTTAAGCGGACGGTGGTTTTTTGCCGCCGCGAACCGCGCCCGCGAGCATCAGCACGCCGAACGCCAGCAGCGCGACGCCCCAGATGAGATTGATGTTGATGCTTTGGCCGGCGACGAGGACGGTGGAGGAGGCGGCTTTGAACACGCCGTAGCCGATCATCAAGGCGCCGATGAGCGTGAACATGAGGCCAATCGGCCAGCGAATATCGAGTCCCATAAATTTGCTTTCAGTTAAGGTTGGTTGCGGTGGTTCACCAGAAAATAAAGTTCAAAATGACGCAGACGATCAGCAGTATGACGCCGACCACGGCGGGCTTCTGATAGATCGGGATGTTGTTGTCCACGATTTTAGGCGTCAGCGAATAGACCAGTCCTTTCAATTCGGCATCGGACTTCGTGCGGCTGGTGGCCAGCGAAATCAGCAGCGTGAGTGTGAAGCAGACAACGAACGAAAACGCCGCCAGCCAGAAGTTCTGTGCCATTTCACTGGGGAATTCCCGCGCCAGATGCAGGTAACCGCCCTTGACGCCGGGCAGGTTGCCGTGCGCAATGGTCAGCGAATGGAACAGGGCCGAGCTGGCGATGCCGCCAAACAAACCGAGGAACGCGCCGGTGCCGGTGGTGCGTTTCCAGAACATGCCCAGCAGGAAGGTGGCGAAAATCGGCGCGTTCACAAAGCCGAACACCAGTTGGATGATGTCCATGGCGTTGTCATATTGCTTCGCGAAATACGCTGCGCCCATGCTTAAAATAATGCCAACCACGGTGATGACCTTGCCGGTGATGAAATAGTGCCGGTCGCTCTTGCCCTTCACAAAATAGGCCTGATACAGATCGTAGGTGAAGACGGTGTTGAACGCCGTCACGTTGCCGGCCATGCCGGACATGAACGAGGCCAGCAACGCGGTCAGCGCGAGGCCGAACAGCCCGGGCGGACAGTATTTTTTAATGAGCGAAAGGATGACGCCGCTGTAATAATTTTCGGCGATGCTGTTGTAAAGTCCCTGCTTGATCTGCGTGTCGGACAATTTGCTGGTGGCATTGGCCGCGACCAGGGAAGCAATCTTGTCGGCGGCGACCTTGGTGCCGAGCGCGTCGCCCACGGCTTTCACGGCGGCGACAGAATCCGCCGGACTGGCGCTTTTCACCGCGTCAATCGCCTTCGTATAATTTTCCTCGGAGACAATGGGCGGCGGGATGCGGTAATTTTTTTCCGGCATCGAGGTCAGGGCGACGGCGATCATGCCGGGCACAATGACGAGGAACGGGAAAAACATTTTCGGCACGGCGGCCACCAGCGGCGTGTTGCGGGCGGCGGTCATGTTTTTCGCCGCCATCGCGCGCTGGACGACGAGGAAGTTGGTGCACCAGTAACCGAACGAAAGGACGAAACCGAGCCCGAAGATCATTGCAAACCAGTCCACGCCCATCGGATTGTGTTCCGAGCCGGCCAGCACCGGCGTCCAGGCGCTGGTCCACGCGTCGGGCGCGTAAGTGATGCCGGCATCTTTGAGGCCGAGCGCTGGCGGATTGACCGCGACTGCCTGCAGCGAATGCGTCATCGCACCCCAGCCGCCGACATCCTTCAAGCCGAGGTAAACCACCGGCGCAAAACCAAGGACAATCATGAAGAATTGCAGCACTTCGGTGTAGATCGCCGAGGTCAGCCCGCCTTTCAAAACATACAGCAAAACCACGCCGGAGCAGATCAGCAGGGCAAAGTTGTAATTCCAGCCGAGCAACTGGTTCAACAATTTCGAGAGCGCGTCCATCGAAATGCCGGAGGCAAAAATGGTCATCACCGCGAAGGCCACGGCATTCAGCCCGCGGACACGTTCGTCAAAGCGCATCTTGAGGTATTCTGGCGTGGAGCGCGCCTTGGAACCGTAGTAAAACGGCATCATGAACACCGCCAGGAAGATCATCGCCGGAATCGCGCCGACCCAGTAAAAGTGCGCCGTTGCGATGCCGTATTTGGCACCGCTGGCCGCCATGCCGACAAGTTCCAACGCGCCCAGGTTGGCGGAAATAAACGCCAGACCGGTCACCCACGTCGGGATGGAGCGCGCGGAAGTGAGGAAGTCCGACGACGTCTTCATGTAGCGCGCCAGCATCCAGCCGATGCCGATGACAAAACCGACGTAGGCGATGAGAATGGAGTAATCTATTTTGTGCAGATGGATGGGTTCCATAAAAAGTGTGCCGATGATTTAGCGATTTCCGCAATCCGTGTCAAATTGATAACTAAAGTCCAGATCATATATTTCTGCCCGACACCTGTCTTGGCGGTTGCTTTCGGCGGCGGGATGTGCTTTATTTTCCGGCCAATTTATGCCAACCAAAATTGAAACGAAAACGAACGAACTTTGCGAAGCCATTCTCGAACAGCTCCAGACGAACGGCATCCGCAAGCGCATTGACACTTTCCTGGCCGACACCTCGGCGCGCGGCGCGTATGAGACCCTGATGAGCAAGGGCCAGGCGCTCCAGGAAAAACAACACCACGGCCAGCCGCTCGACCCGACGGAAATCGCCGCGTTTGAAAAAGACCGCGACGCGCTGCTGAAAAACCCGGTCGCCTCCGGCTTCCTCGACGCGCAGGAGGAAATGCACGACCTGCAGCATTCCGTCCAGAAAACAGTTGCCAAGACGATTGAACTGGGCCGCCTGCCGACCGCCGAAGACATGGAAAGTTCCTGCGGCCATGGCGGCTGCGGCTGCCACGACCACTGAAAATTTTTCTCCAGCTCAACGCGCCGCAAATTTCTGCGGCGCGTTTTTGCTTTCCCACTGAACGCACTTGCATTTTTTAACACTTGAGAAAGACTCGCCGGGTGAATGAGAAGTTTGCCGCCGCCATCCGCCGCTTTGACGAGGAAAACTCACGCGACCCAAACCGTGAAACCACCGGCGGCGTTTCGCATCCGCGTGAGCTGCTTTACGCGCAACGCCTGACCGATTGGGTTTTGAAACTTTATCCGTCCGCGTCCGAAGCCCTGCGCCTTGCCGCCCGCTGCCAGCATATCTGCCGCTGGGAAAGCCCGCGCGAAAATTATCCGGCCAACCGCGCCGGCTATTTGAAATGGCGCGCGGACCTGAAAAAATTTCACGCCGAAAAATCCGGCGCGATTCTCCGCGAAGTCGGCTATGACGACGAGACCATCCGCCGAGTGCAGAATTTGAACCTCAAGAAGCTTTTTCCTGCCGACGCCGAGACGCGCACACTCGAAGACGCGCTCTGCCTCGTGTTCCTGGAATTTCAACTCGCCAGCCTCGCCGCCAAAAGCGACGACGACAAAATGATCAACGCCCTGCAAAAATCCTGGGGCAAGATGACCGAGGCCGCGCGCGCCGAGGCCTTGAAATTAAATTACGGCGGGCGCGAAAAAACCTTGCTCCATCGCGCTCTCAACGGCTAAACATTTTGCTTCGGTGGGGCGAGGACGGTGGCCGTCTGCCAGGACCCCGCGAGCCGTTGAAATCAAAATATGCCGACGCCTGACTCACCGACCGCCAACCCAATCCCCCTCGTCGTGGATTTGGACGGCACGCTAATCCGGACGGATTTGCTCTGGGAATCGCTCGCGCGGCTGCTGCGCCGGAATCCGTTGGCCATTTTTCAAGTCCTGTTCTGGTGGACCCGCGGTCGTGCCCGCTTGAAGCAACAACTCGTCCGGCGCGTCAAAATTGATCCCGCCACCCTGCCCTATCACGAAAAGTTTCTGACTTTTCTGCGCGAACAAAAAGCCGGCGGGCGCAAACTCATTCTCGCCACCGCGTCGGATTTGCAAATGGCGCTGCCCGTCGCCAACCACGTCGGGCTGTTTGACGCAGTGCTGGGCAGCGACGGCAAAACAAATCTGCGAAGTGAAAACAAACTTCGCGCGCTCACGGAAAAATTCGGCGCGCGTGGATTTGATTACGCCGGCAACTCCACCGCCGACTTCGCCGTGTGGCGCGGCGCACGCGAAGCCATCGTCGTCAACGCGAGCGAGTCCGTTTTGAAAACCGCCGGCGAATGCACGAAACTCGGCCCGGTTTTCACCGATGGCTATTCGCCCTTTGCGATTCTCAAAAGTGTTCTGAACGAACTTTTCATCCGCAGCGGCTATCTGCTGGCTATCGCCGCCGGACTGCTGCTGGCGGCGGCGTTTCCAAAAATCGGCATCGCCGGTTTCGCGTGGGTCGCGCCGGCGCTGATTTTATTTTCCGCGCACGGCAAAACCGGCGGCGATGCGTTTCGCGCCGGCTACGTCGCCGGAATTACGTTCTGGCTCGCGTCGCTTTACTGGCTGCTGCTGATTCCGGTGGCAGGCTTTCCGATTCTCGGCTGGGTCGCGTTGAGCGCGTTCATGGCGGTTTATTTTGGCATCTGGACGTGGCTGCTCGCCGGAAAAATCAGCATCGGCGATTGGACGCAACGAAACCTCTGGTCGCTCGCCGGAGCGGCGGCCTGGGTCGCGCTCGAAATTTTTCGCTCCTATTTTCTCGGCGGCTTTCCGTGGAACCTGATCGGCACGTCGCAATTCCATCTCACGCCGCTGATTCAGATCGCGTCGGTCACCGGCGTTTACGGCGTTTCGTTTCTGGTCGTGTGGGTTTCGCTGACCATGTTTTCGGCGGTGCGCGCCATTTTTTTTAAACCGGATTCTCGTTTCGTGTGGCAGCCGGAAGTTTTTCTGCCGCTGCTAGTCGTAGCAATTTTATTCGCCATTGGTTGCTTCCAAATGCGAATACCCTCAACCATTGTCGCCAGCCAGTCGCCATTGCGCATCACGTTGGTTCAGCCGAGCGTGCCGCAAAATCTGATCTGGGACACGACCGCGAACTCCAACCGGTTTCAGGAATTGCTCGCGCTCACGGAACGCGCGCTCACGAACCAAACCGACCTGCTCATCTGGCCGGAAGCCGCGCTGCCGGAGTTTGACGACGCGAGCTACGTCGCCATCACCAATCTTGTCCGCACGCACCATGTCTGGATGCTGTTCAACGCCGACGACACCGTGTGGCGCGCAAACGCCAAAAGCCAGACCGACTACGATGACTTCAACGCGGCGTTTCTGTTTGACTCGGACGGAAAGCTGGCGGGCATTTACCACAAGCGGAAGCTCGTCATCTTCGGCGAATACATTCCGCTCGTGCGCTGGCTGCCGTTCGTGAAATGGTTCACGCCCATCACTGGCGGCTACGCGGCGGGCGATAAACCGGTGCAATTCAAATTGGGAATTGCAAATCACGAACTGCGGGCGACAAATTCACTGTTCGAAATTCGCAATTCGTCATTTGTCACCGTCGCGCCGCTGATCTGTTTTGAGGACATGTTTCCGCAGACCGCGCGCCAGTCCGTTCATGGCGACACGGATTTTCTGGTGAACCTGACCAACGACGGCTGGTTTAGCGAAGGCGCGGAGCAATGGCAGCAGGCCGCCGCCGGAATTTTTCGCGCGGTGGAAAACGGCGTGCCGCTCGTGCGCGCCTGCAACAACGGCGTCACCTGCTGGATTGATGCGCACGGCCAGGTGCGGCAGGTGTTCAAGGACGCCACCGGCGGCATTTACGGCGTCGGCGTGATGACGTTTGAACTGCCGCTGCCGGATGAAAAACCCGCGCCGACTTTTTACAACCGCCACGGCGACTGGTTCGGGTGGAGTTGCCTGGTTTTGACGGCGGCGGTGGCGGCGGGAAAGTTGCGGTGGAATTTGTCCCGCCCAAAGGACAGAAGAAAATAGTCCACGGTTTCAAACGTTGGAAAATGCGGTAGAAATCCAAGTCCCGCAGGTGCGGCAGGAATTTGGCGCTTTTCTTTCGTCCCGGCGTCATGTTCAAGTTATAGCACCCGGCCAGTTGAAAACCGCACAAAAAATCGGGTTTGACACGGCGGGCCGGCTGCGTCAAAGTGTTGTCGAACTGACTGCAAGATTTCCCCCGTTTGATTTGAGGAAAATCTCGGCGAGCTACGGCGGTAATAATTCCATTTTGAACCAATCCGGTCGCCCGGCGTCCAATGCGTGACGCCGTTTGACCATCGCCGCCGGTAGGCCGTTGAAATCCCAGCCGGTTCGATCAACCAATTTAATCATTAAAATTATGGCCAGAGTCCCAACCAAAAAACCCAGGTTAAAAGCCGGCGTAAAAGCAACGGAACCCGTAGATCAAGTCGTCGAGGCGGTAACGGAATCGACGGTCGTTGCCCTCGCGACGCCGGAAGCTCCAGCAACACCGGAACCCGCCGCCGCGCCGGAATCTGCCGGCTCGGATGATTTGCGTCCGCCGTCCACACCGGTCGAACCGACCCATGACCGCGAAGAACCGCGCGGCGCGGTCCGGCACGGCCATCAGCGCGACAAAATCGCAGCTTCCATCAACATCGCCAAACTCCAGGCGATGAGCATGACGGATTTGAACCACATGGCGCGCGAACTGGGCGTGGAAAATTTCGGCACCATGCGCAAACACGAGGTCATCTTCCACATCCTCCAAAAAAACGCGGAGCGCGCGGGCGTGCTGTTTTCCGAGGGCGTGCTGGAAGTGCTACCGGAAGGTTTCGGCTTTTTGCGGTCGCAGAGCTTCAATTACCTGCCCTGCCCCGAGGATATTTACATCTCGCCGTCGCAAATCCGCCGGTTTGATTTGCAGACTGGAAATCTGATCGCGGGCCAAATCCGGCCGCCGAAGGAAAAAGAAAAATTTTTCGCGCTGCTGAAGGTCGAGGCCGTGGACGGCGAGGAGCCGGACAAGGCAAAGGACAAGACGCATTTTGAAAACCTCACGCCGCTGTTCCCGAACAAACGGTTCATCCTCGAAACCGCGCCGGAAGAATTGAACACGCGCGTCCTCGATCTGGTTTGCCCGATTGGCAAGGGCACGCGCGGTCTGATCGTCGCGCCGCCGCGCACCGGCAAGACGGTTTTGATGCAGAAAATGGCCAATGCCATTTTGAAAAATAACCCGGAAACATATCTGTTCATCCTGCTGATAGACGAACGACCGGAAGAAGTCACGGACATGGAACGCTCCTGCAAAGGCGCGGAAGTCATCAGCTCGACTTTCGACGAACCGCCGGAACGCCATGTGCAGGTCGCCGAAATGGTCATCGAAAAAGCCAAGCGCATGATCGAGCACAAGCGCGACGTGGTGATTCTGCTCGATTCTATCACGCGCCTGGCCCGCGCTTACAATACGGTGCAGCCGCATTCCGGCAAAATTTTGTCCGGCGGCGTGGACGCCAACGCGCTGCATAAGCCAAAAAGGTTTTTCGGCGCGGCGCGCAACATCGAAGAAGGCGGCTCGCTCACGATCATCGCGACGGCGCTGGTGGACACCGGCAGCCGCATGGACGAAGTCATCTTTGAAGAATTCAAGGGCACCGGCAACATGGAAGTCCACCTCGACCGCGGGCTGGTGGATCGCCGCATTTTTCCGTCCATCAACGTCGAGCGTTCCGGCACGCGCAAGGAAGAGCTGCTTTACCACCCGGACGAATACAGCCGCGTGGTGTTGCTGCGCCGCGCGCTCACCGGCGTTCCGCCCGTGGAGGCGATGGAGCTGCTGCTGGGCAAACTCAAAAAACACAAGAGCAACATCGAATTTTTGCTCGGGATGAGCGTCAGTTGATTAAAACCCTGAATTAAGGCGGTTTGTTTGCGCTTGACGTGGAACTGCCAAAAAATTATTATACCAACAAGAACGGTAAAGTTTGCTGGTTAGCCAGCGCGCGAAAGTCGGATGATCACCATCTCCGGCTTTTTTGTTCGCCGGATGCAAAAGCCGTGTTGAGTTATGAACGCAGATTTTTTAGCGGTTTTGGAATTTTGGGAACGCGAAAAGGGCATCAGCCGTGATGTCCTGATCGGCGCTGTCCAGGCGGCGCTGCTGTCCGCCGCAAAAAAGGCGGTCGGCCCGGCGCGCGAACTGCGCGTGGAGATTGACCAGAAGAACGGCGACATCAAAGCGTTCGCCAAACTCATCGTTTCCGACAAGGTCATTTCCATGCACGACCAGATTTCCGTCTTTGACGCGCGCCGCCTCAAAGCCGATGCCGTCGTCGGCGACGAGATTGAAAAGGAAGTCACGCCCGCCAACTTTGGCCGCGTCGCCTCACAATTCGCCAAGCAGGCGCTCATGCAGACCATCCGGCAGGCGGAAAAATCCATGATTTTCGCCGAATTCAAAGACCGCGTAGGCGACATCATCAGCGGCACGGTGCGCCGGTTTGAGCGCTCGGATGTTATTTTGGATTTGGGCAAATACGAAGCCCTGCTGCCGAACCGCGAGCGCGTGCCGACCGAGGAATATCAGGTCGGTGAGCGCATCCGCTGCTACGTAAAGGCCGTCGAGGAAGGCCCGCACGGGCCGGAAATCATTTTGTCCCGCGCCGACCCGCAGTTCATCATCAAGCTGTTCAAGCTGGAAGTTTCGGAAATCAACGACGGCACGATTGAAATCAAGGGCATCGCGCGCGAACCCGGTTTCCGCACCAAGATGGCGGTTTATTCGCGCGATCCGAAGGTTGATCCGGTTGGCGCGTGTGTCGGGATGCGCGGTCAGCGCGTTAAAAACATCGTCCGCGAACTCAACAATGAGAAGGTGGACGTGATTCCGTGGTCGGCCGACGTAAAAGCTTTTGTGACCAAGGCGCTGGAGCCGGCGCAGTTGAAAACCATCGAGTTGGATGAAACCCGCAAGCGCGTGAAAATCATGGTGAGCGAAGACCAGTTGTCGCTCGCCATCGGCAAGCGCGGCCAGAACGCGCGCCTGACCGCCCGGCTCACCGGCTGGGAAGTGGACATTGATGCCGAGCACATCGTCACGAAGGGTTTTGACGAGAAGGTCGCCGAAGCCGTCGAAGCACTCGCAGCGATTCCGGGAGTAACCCGCGAACAGGCCGACGCGCTCGTGCATGCCGGCGTGACGCGGCTGGAAGATTTATTGTCAGCGGAAGCCAGTGACATTTCCGACATTCCGCAGATTGGTGAAAAGGCGGCGGCCGTTTTGGAAGCCGCGCACGCCGAAGCCGGACGCCGGACGCTGAATGTCGGCGAAACGCCCGTGAACACTTGATTTTATGAAGTCGGCCGGAACACAGTTTGGTTCTGCGATTTAGCCATGAAGGCCAATTGCACATTCTGGTCGGCGTTGGTTGAACATTTTTATGCCCGTTCGGATTTACGACATCTCAAAGAAGCTCGGTCTGGAGAACAAGGACGTTCTTGCCAGGGCCAAGGCGCTGGGCATTGCCGCCGCCAAAGTTCCGTCCAGCTCGCTGGATAAAATCAGCGCCGAGTGGCTGGAAGAGGAAATCCTCAAATCGTGTCCCGAAATCGCCGCCCGCCTCGCACCCAAGCCCGCGCCGGAACCGCCCAAGCCCGCGCCCGTCGAGGAAAAAATCGTCCTCATCACCGCACCGCCGCCCGAACCTGAGCCGGTGATTCCGGAAGTCAAAGAAGAACCGGCGCTAGTCGAGACAAAAATTGAAAACGGCGAAGCTGTTTTGCCGCCCGTGGTCGAAGCGCCGAACATTCCACCGACGCCGATCGTTCCACCCACGCCGCCGAAGCCCGTTGGCCCTCAAGTCGGAGATAAAGTCGGTTTCATTCAATTGTCACCGCGCCCACAGCCGCGCGGCACCGAAAGATCTGGCCAGGCCAAATCGCCGCCGCCGCGTCCCGGCGGCCCACCGCAACGCGGCGATCAGCGCGGTGATTCACGCCAGTCGTTTCAGCGCGGTCGCGACGGACGTCAGAGTTCACCGCAGCCATCCAAGCCCGCCGCGCCAGCGCAGCCAAAGTTTGTCGCGCCGACGACGGGCGAAGTCATCGTCATCAAGCCGCCGATTGTGGTGCGCGCATTGGCAGACGCCTTGAAACAAAAGCCGTTCAAGATCATCGCCGATTTGATGGGCCTGGGCGTGTTCGCCACGGTGAACCAGGCGATTGATGAAAAAATTGCCGTGCAGCTCTGCGCCAAATACGGCTTCCGGTTTGAAGTGGAAAAACGCGAGCGCGGCGCCGGCGCGGTGCATGCACCCGTGCTGCAGGTTGAAATTGACACCGAGGACAAGCCGGAAGATCTCAAGCCGCGCGCACCGGTCGTCACGATCATGGGTCACGTTGACCACGGCAAAACGTCGCTGCTTGACGTCATCCGCAAGGCAAACGTCGCCGCCGGCGAATCCGGCGGCATCACGCAGCACATCGGCGCCTACACAATTTCCGTTCCGCATCCCGAAGCCAAAAAAGGACTCGCCCAAATCACATTTCTCGACACGCCCGGCCACGCGGCGTTCAGCTCCATGCGCGCCCGCGGCGCAAACGTCACGGACATCGTCGTGCTCGTCGTCGCGGCGAATGACGGCGTGATGCCGCAAACGCTGGAAGCGTTGAGCCACGCGAAGGCGGCGAAAGTGCCGATTCTTGTCGCGGTCAACAAGATTGACCATCCGAACGCGAACGCGATGAAAGTCCGCCAGCAGTTGCAGGACAAGGGACTCGTGCCCGACGACTGGGGCGGCGACACGATTTTCGTCGAATGTTCCGCGCTGACCAAACAGGGCATTGATAAACTGCTCGAAATGATTTTGCTCCAGGCCGATTTGCTCGAACTCAAAGCGAATCCCGACCGTCACGCCAAGGGCAACGTCATCGAGTCCGGCGTCGAACCCGGCGGCCCGACGGCCACGGTGCTCGTGCGCAAAGGCACGCTGCATCTCGGCGACATCATTTTGTGCGGCGAATTTTACGGCCGTGTTCGCGCCTTGATCAACGAGGAAGGCCAGCGGCTCAAGGAAGCCGGGCCGTCCGTGGCCGTGCGCGTGCTCGGCTTGAATGGCGTGCCGGATGCGGGCCATGAATTTATCGTGGTCGAGGACGAAAAAGCCGCGCGCGACAAGGCGGAAGAACGTTTCCTCAAGGAACGCGCCGCCGGCCACGAAAGCAAAAAGGTCACGCTGGAAAACCTGTTTGCCACGCTGGCCGCCAACCAAAGCAAGGCGCTCAAGGTCGTCGTCAAGGCCGACACGCAAGGCTCGGTCGAGGCGATCGTCGAGGCGCTCAAGAAAATCGAGGCGGACAAGGTTTCGCTCGAAGTCATGCACAGCGATGTCGGCACGATCAGCGAAAATGACGTGGCGCTGGCGTCCGCGTCCGGTGCGATTATCCTCGGTTTCCACACGCGCGTGGACAGCACTGCGGCCGAAAAGGCCAAGCACGCCGGCGTGCAAATCAAGCTTTACGCGATCATCTACGAATTGATTGACCAGGTGAAGGAAGCCATGGCCGGCTTGCTCGATCCCGAAGCGCGGGAAACGATCACGGGCGTGGCCGAAGTGCGGCAGATTTTTGAACTGTCAAAGGGCGTGCCGGTTGCCGGCTGCATGGTCTCCAGCGGCCGCATTGTCCGGGGCAAAGTTCGCGTGCGCCGCCGCAAGGACGTCATTTACGAGGGTATTTCGCAATCGCTCCGCCGTTTTCAGGACGAGGTCAACGAAGTCCGCGCCGGCATGGAATGCGGCATCCGCATTGAAGGCTACCGGGAATTTCAAGTCGGCGACACGATTGAATGTTACGCGATTGAAAAGGTGGCGGCGAAATTATGATTTGTTGAATGGTTGAACCGTTAAATAGTTAAATCGGTTCAACAATTTGACGATTTAACAATTTGACGAACAAAAAATGGCCAGCCTCCGAATCCAACGAGTCCGCGAACTGCTGAAACAGGAAATCGGCGAGGCCATCCGCCGCGAATTCCACGTCAACAAGGCCGGCCTGATCTCCGTCAACGACGTGGACGTGGCGGGCGACGTGAAATCAGCCGTCGTGTTTATCAGCATCCTCGGCAACGCCGAGCAGCAGAAGCGCGGCTTCCAACTGCTCACCGAGCATCGCATCCGCATCCAGAGCATGATCGGACGCTCGATTGTCCTGAAATACACGCCGACGCTGAAATTTGTTTTCGACGACTCCATCGTGCGCGGCAACCGCGTCCTGCAAATCCTGGATGAACTGGAAAAAACGACACCATTGGACAGTGGCCCCACCGAAGAACCGTCAACCGAAGAATCTTGAAAAGCTATCCCAAAATCATTGACCGGATTATCGAGGTCATCCGCGAACACAAGACTTTTTGCATCGTCGGTCACATCCGGCCGGACGGTGATTGCATCGGCTCGCAGCTCGGCCTAGCCATCGCGTTGCGGAACGAGGGGAAAAAAGTCACGGTCTGGAACGAGGATTCCGTTCCGCAGAAATTAAAATTTCTCGATCCCGACGGACTGTTTCAAAAACCGAAGCGCGGCCAGAAGTTCGACTGCGTCATCGCCACGGACTGCGCGAGCTTTGAGCGGCTCGGCAAGGCCGGCGAATGTGTCGGCAGCCGGAAAATTTTCATCAATATTGACCACCACGAAAGCAACACGCGCTATGCCGACGTGAACTGGGTTTCCGCGCGCGAACCCTCGACCGGCGAACTGATTTTCCGCCTGCTCAAAATCGCGCACTGGCCGATCACGAAGCTCATCGCCGACAATCTCTTCACCGCCGTCTCGACCGACACCGGCTCGTTTCAGTATCCGACCACGCGGCCCGGCACATTTCACACCGGTGCGGAACTCGTCACGCGCGGCGCGAACCTCGCGAAAATTGGCGACGAAGTTTATCAAAGCTATCCGCTTTCGCGCGTTCGATTGCTCAAGCACGTTTACAGCAAGTTTCACCTCGCGCATGACAACCAGATTGCCTATCTGTGGCTGAAGAAGGCTGACTTCGCCCGCACCGGCGCCGAGAGCAACGATTCCGAAGGATTGATTGACCACATCCGCGCCATCGAACCGGTCGTCATCGCGTGCGTGTTTGAAGAAATCGAACCGGAACTCACGCGCATCAGCCTCCGCTCCAAAAGCGACAAGATCAACGTGAACGAAATCGCGCAGCAATTCGGCGGCGGCGGGCATTCGGCGGCGGCGGGCGCGCGGATTCCCGGCAAACCGCTGGCGGTGCAGCGCAAAGTGATTGCGGCGGTAAAAAAAGCGTTGGACAACGCGAAATAAAATCTCTGTCATGGTTTCGGATGCGATCAAGGCAACCGTCCAGCAAAAGCTTCTTGAAATCGAGCGGCAGGAAAATGTCTGTATTTTTTACGCCTGCGAATCCGGCAGCCGGGCTTGGGGATTTCCATCAGCCGACAGCGATTATGACGTTCGGTTTCTTTATATTCACCCACGCGATTGGTATCTTTCAATTGAAGATCGTCGCGACGTAATCGAACGCCCTTTGGTGGAAAACATTGATTTGAGTGGTTGGGAAATTCGTAAAGCCCTACGCTTGTTTCGCAAATCAAATCCGCCCTTGTTGGAATGGTTGTGTTCGCCAATTATTTATCAGCAGAAATTTTGCGGCGCTGACAAACTGCGGAATCTGATGCCGACCTTTTATTCACCACGAAATTGTTTCCATCACTATCTTCACATGGCTGAAGGAAATTTTCGCGAATATCTGCGCGGCGAAACAGTGCGAGTAAAAAAATACTTTTACGTTTTACGCCCTTTGCTGGGCTGTCGCTGGATTGAAGCCGGTCTCGGTCCGGTGCCGATGGAATTTGGCGCGCTGGTGGAAAAGGTTGCCTCATCCGACCTCTTGAAAAAGGAAATTTTTTCGCTCTTTAAACGAAAGCAAAGCGGACAAGAGTTAGACTTTGAACCAAGAATCCCAGCAATTGGTGATTTCATTGAAAGCGAACTCGAGCGTTTGAAAAAGCAAGCAGACCAACAACCTTTATTGCCAAGCCCAGACGACAAGTTGGACGAACTTTTTCGCGAGTCATTGATTGAGATCTGGAAATAATTACTATGCAAGATTTTTCCGCCCTCGACGGCGCGATCCTCATTGACAAGCCGGTTGGCCCGACATCGCACGATGTCGTGGATGCCATCCGCCGCCGCTTTCAAATCAAGAAGGTCGGCCATTGCGGCACGCTCGATCCGAATGCGACCGGACTTTTAATTATTGTTTTAGGTCGCGGCACGAAGCTTTCGGAAAAATTGATGGGCGACGACAAGGTTTATGAAGGCACGATCAAGTTCGGCGAAACGACGGACAGCTACGATGCCGACGGCGAGATCACCGCTTCCCTGCCCGTCCCGCTGCTGACGCTGGGGCAGTTGAACGAGGAAGCCGCCAAGTTCATCGGCGACCAGATGCAGATGCCACCGATGGTTTCCGCGATCAAAAAAAACGGCGTGCCGCTTTACAAACTCGCGCGTAAAGGCATCGAGGTGGAACGCGAACCGCGCCTCATCCACATCTACAATTTTCGTTTCGCGAATTATGCCGAGCCGCTCGGCGAATTTCGCGTTGCCTGCACCAAGGGCACCTACGTCCGCAGCATCGCGCACGACCTCGGCCAGAAGCTCGGCTGCGGAGCGCATCTGGCCACGCTTCGGCGCAGCGTTTCCGGCAAGTTCGACGTGGCCGACGCGACCAAGTTCGATGATGTGATGAATTTGACGGCGGCGGGATTGGAGAAGAAAGTCTTGCCGTATCTCAAGCTGGCTGCCGGATCGTGACCCATGAACATCATCCACGCCGCAAACGAACTCCACGCCGGCGGACGCAAGGCCTGCCTGGCCATCGGCGTCTTCGACGGCGTGCATCTTGGCCACCAGCAAATCATCCGGCAGACCATCGCGGACGCCCGCCAGCACGATGCGGTCGCGCTCGTGGTCACCTTCGACCGGCATCCGAACACCATCGTCGCACCGAATCGTGTGCCGCCGCTGATTTATTCGCAAATACAAAAATCGCGCGCGGTTGAATCGCTCGGCGCAGATGCGCTGCTGGAAATTCCCTTCGACAAATCTTTCAGCGAAAAGTCCGGCGAGGTTTTCATCCGCGAACTGGCGCGCGATTTAGGGAAAATCCAAAGCGTCTGCGTCGGCGCGGATTTTCTCTTCGGCCACAAACGCAGCGGGAATGTCGCGCTGCTAAAACAACTCGGCTGTGAAATTGGTTTCACGGTTCACGGCCTCGCCGCCGTTGCACTCGATGGAGAAACCGTCAGCAGCACGCGGATCCGTGAGGCGATCCGCGCGGGCAACTTTGACGCCGCGAGCCAGATGCTGGGACGGCCTTACGCCATTTCCGGCCGCGTGGTCGAAGGCGACCGGCTCGGACGCCAGCTTGGTTTTCCGACGGCAAATCTTGACGCAGCAAGTTTGATTCTTCCGCCGAATGGCGTTTATTTCGGCAGCGCGAAATTGAAAGGCCAACTCTATCATGTCGCGCTCAACATCGGCTTTCGTCCGACCGTTGCTTCCGCCACGCCGCAATTGCGCGTGGAGGCACACCTGCTGGATTTTGACGGCAATCTTTACGGCGAGGAATTGGAGGTTGAAATCGCTGGAAAATTGCGCAACGAACAGAAATTTGCGTCGCCGGTGGAATTGCGCGAACAAATCGCGCGTGACATCGCCCAGGTGCGGGCACAGGTTTGATTCGGAATTTTTCGCGGTTCAAGTTGAAAACGCCTTTTTTCACTTAATTTTGCGGCTTTTGACAAGTTTTGGCCGCGACGATTATGCTTGAATTTCCCTTAAAAGGAGCTAGTATTGCGGGGCGTCGGTCTTCTGGTCGCAATCTCCCGAAGTTAATTGGGTGAAGGCACATTTATCGGGAGCGGCGGCATTCGCAGGATAGAAATCGTCCACATTTCTCTGAACTGAAGCGAATTATTTGGGTCTTATACTTTATGCTGAAACGAAAATCATCGGCGGCCAACAAGCCGTCGCACAGCCGCAAGAGCGAGAGCGCACCAAAAACGGGAGCCAAAACGGCTCCGGCGCGGCGGCGGTTTGTCATCACTTCCAACACCAAGCGCGCGGCGGCCAAGTCGCCGGAAGCGAACGGTAAGGCCAAACACACGGCCACCTCGATTGCGGCGGCGGCGCAAAAATTACCGGCGGGCAGCCAGCCGGGCATGCCCGTTTCCACCCCGCCGGCCTCCACGGTGGACTTGACCGAGACGATCAAAACACTGGTGCATCTCGGCCAGGAGCACGGCTACGTCACCTACGACGACATCAACGACATTCTCCCGGACAATTTGAGCCCCGACGATCTCGACGCGCTGTTGAGCAAGCTGCGCAGCCTCGACGTGGAAATTGTCATGGATCAGGCCGAGGCCGAGCGCGCGGACCGCGGCAACAAGCCCCAGCAGGCGGAGGAGGTCGAGGACGATTCGCGTTTGGAAATTCTCGACGACCCGGTTCGCATGTATATGAACCAGATGGGCAAGGTTCCCCTGCTTACGCGCGAACAGGAGGTCGAGATCTGCAAAAAAATCGAGGAAGCCGAAGTCGCGATGAAAAGCATCATCTACGGCCTGGGCTTCACGGCGAAGGAGCACATCGCGATCGCGGAAAAACTGTTGTCCGAGCCGCCGAAGGAGCGTTTTGACCGCGTCATTGTTGACAAAAAAGTCGCCAACCGCGAAGGCCACCTGCGCGATTTGCGCAAGCTCATCAAGAAGCTCCGCGCGTTCGACCAGAAAGTGGACGAGAAGTATTTTAGCTGGCAGAAATCCCAGCAAAAGAGCCGCAAGGAAGCGATGCAGCGCGAACTAAAAAAGATGAGCACCAAGCTGCAGGAGATGTTCATCAAGTTTTATTACAAGCAGAAGGTTGTCGAGGAAATGATCGTCGTCGCCGGCAACATTTACGAAAAATTCCAGGTAAGCTCGCGGCACATTCAGGAACTTGAGACGCAGCGCACCACCGCCGAACGGCGCGCGGCCATTGAGGCTGAACAGGCCAAAATCCAGACGCTCGAACAGTTCGTGCGGATGCCGCGCGAGGAATTTGTCAAGGTGTTTACGGCGTTGAAAGCCGCCGCCGACCGCGGCCTCAAGGCCAAGACGCACATGGCCGAGGCCAATTTGCGCCTCGTCGTTTCCGTCGCCAAAAAATACACGAACCGCGGCCAGTCGTTCCTGGATTTGATCCAGGAAGGCAACATCGGTTTGATGAAGGGCGTTGAGAAGTTCGAGTATCGGCGCGGCTACAAGTTTTCCACCTACGCGATCTGGTGGATCCGGCAGGCCATCACGCGCTCGATCGCGGACCAGGCGCGCACGATTCGTATTCCGGTGCACATGATTGAAATCATGAACAAGCTCTGGCGTGCGCAGAAGCAGCTCACGCAGGAGTTGGGCCGCGAACCGACGCCGGAGGAACTGGCCGACGAAATGCACATGCCCGTCTCGCGCATCCACGCGCTGCTTAAGATGGCGCAGCAGCCGGTCTCCCTGCACGCGCCGGTCGGCGACGACGGTGACGTGAGCGTCGGCGATTTCATCGAGGACAAGTCGGCGGAAAATCCGTCCGAAGTGACGAGCTACAGTTTGCTCCGCGAAAAATTGAGCGACGTGCTGACGACCCTGACCGAGCGTGAACGGAAGATTCTCGAAATGCGCTTCGGCCTGCTTGATGGCTACGAACGCACGCTCGAGGAAATCGGCAAAATGTATAACGTCACCCGCGAACGCATCCGCCAGATCGAGGCCAAGGCGTTGCGCAAGCTGCGTCATCCGACGCGCGTGCGCCATCTGCAAGGCTTCCTCGATACCGCCGAAGTGGCGTAAAATTGGAAATTCAAAAAACCGCCCGCGATTTCTGGTCGCGAGCGGTTTTGCTTTTCAGACCTGGATCGGCAGGATGAGCATCGCGCGGCCGTGCTGGTAGAGGCGGCGTTGCAGTTCAAACACAGTGTGGTTGTGCAGCCAGCGCGTGACGAGGCTTTCGTCCGAGAAGACGAGTTGCCCGGCGAAGAACTGCGCCTGCGGAAATTTGTCGGCGATGCCGTCGCACAGCTTCGCCGCCTCGTCCACGATGTCCGTGCCGAGCGCCAGGTGCGCCTCGGTGTAAAAGCCGCGCTTGCCCATATAGGCGACGTAGCGGTTCACTTCCGACTGCGAGTATTCACGCAAGTTGTCCACCTCGGCCGCACCCTTAAAATTTCCGGCGTCCAGCACGCCGACCTGCACGAAGACAAAGTTTTGATACACTTTCGGGAACATCCGCACGACGGCGAGCAGCGTGTGCAGGCCCAGGCCGTTGAAGCCGTTGACCAGCATCACGGCGGTGCGGGCGTTCACATCGCACGGCGGCGGCGTTTTTTCCACGACGATGGCGTCATCCGCAAGCGCGGCGGCGACAAGTTCGTTGAGGCGGAACAATTTTTTCTGCGTCTGCCGGTAATGGTTCTTCACCCAGAATGCGACGCCAATCAAGGCGCCGGTGACGAGCAGCGTGGCCCAGCCGCCTTCATCAAACTTGACGATGCAGAGCGAAATCAGAATGCCGCCGGTCAACAGCAGGCCGAAGCCGTTGATGATGATTTTAGTCTTCCATTTCGGCTCCAGCGCACGTTCGAGCCACCAATGCCGCACCATGCCGAGCTGCGACAGGCTGAAGGTGATGAACACATTGATGCTGTAAAGCACGACGAGCAGGTTGACGGCCGCCGCCGTGAAGAACAGCAGCAGCAGCGCCGCACCGCCCATGAGCAGCACGCCGTTCTGCGTGACCAGCCGGTCGCTCAATGTGGCGAACCGCGTCGGCATCCAGCGGTCCACCGCCATGTTGGCCAGCACGCGCGGACCACCGAAGAATCCGGTTTGCGCCGCGATGAGCAGCAGCGCGCCGGACGACGCCATCGCGGCGATGACAAAACTTTTTGACGCAAGTGGCGGCCAGGCGGCGGTAATTTTTCCAAACAGCACGGCGTTGAGCGTTTTGCCTTCGACGGGCGCAACGTGATAAAGCAGATACGCCAGCAGCAAGCCGCCGACGACGAACGACAGCGACGACGCCATGTAGATCATGGTGCGCTTGCCGGTTTGCACGCGCGGTTCACGCAGCGTGTTGAGGCCGTTGCTGACGGCCTCGATGCCGGTGTAGGTGCCCGCGCCGAGGCTGTAGGCGCGCAGCACGACGGTAACGAGACCAATCCAGCCCACTTCCGCCGCACCGGCATGGACGTCGGCCATCATGCCGTGGGCGATATTGGGCAATTCGCCGAAGTGGGCCGAAATCGCCCAGACGATGGCGAACGTGTAGCTCAACACGAACACAAAAAACACCGGCACCCAGAGCATCACGGATTCCTTGGCGCCGCGCAGGTTCAGCAGCGTGAGGAACACGACGATGCCGAGGGAGAATTTCAATTTCCACACCTGCCATTCCACCGGCAGCATGCTGAAGATCGCGTCCGCGCCGCTCGCCACGCTCAAGGCGATAGTCAAAATATAGTCGCCGATCAGCGCGCAGCCGGACACGACGCCGACCGTGGGCGACAGCAGCTTGCTCGCGACCAGATAGCCGCCGCCGCCGGTGGGAAACGCCTCGATGATCTGCGAATAGCTGATGCAGATGATTACGATGGTCAGCACCGTTGCCAGCGCCACGAACAGGCTCAAATAAGTGTGGCTGCCCAGCGCAAGGAACGCCGCCTCCGGACCGTAGCACGAGGACGACAGGCCGTCCGCACCGAGGCCCACCCATGCCAGCAGCGCGACGAGCGACATGTTATGGAAAATGCGCTTGTCGGAAACATTGCGGGCGCGACCGATGACCGTGTTTTTCAGAAAGCCAAAGATGTTCATTCAGTTTTTAATCAGCCGTTGGGGATCCACAATGTGCAAATCTATGCCGGGCGCGTGATGCATAAAAAATTCGATGACGTTCGGGCGCGTGAACTGCCACCAGCGCCGTTCGGTCGTGCCGAGCACGACCAGATTGACGTCGTTCTCGCGGCAATACTTCAGCAGCGCCGCGCAGACGTCCTCGTTTTCCAAAACCGTCACGCTGCCGCCGAGCTCGGTCGCGAGCTGGACGTTCTGGATGAATTTCCGCTGCAAATCCGACGGAATCCGCATCGGGTCTTCCGTTTTGCGCCGGACGTAAACCGCCATCCACTCGCGGTTCAGGCGGCCGGCCAGCCGCGACGCCACGCGCAGCAGACGCGCGGTGGTCACCGGATTGGTGCTGATGAACACGGCAACTTTTTCGCTGACCGCCGTGGGTGAAACCGCGCCGATGCGCGGGCGCTGGTCGAGCGCGGCGGCGGTCTCGCGCAAGGCGAGTTCGCGCAGTTCGTTCAAATTGTTTTCCGTGAAGAAATTCTCCAGCGCGGCGGCGGCGCGGTCGGCGGGATAAATCTTCCCCAGACGCAACCGCTCGCGCAGTTCCTCCGCCGTCAGGTCAATGTTCACCACCTGGTCGGCCTCCAACACAAACCGGTCGGGCACGCGCTCGCGCACGTCCACGCCGGTCGCGCGCAGCACGGTGTCATGCAGGCTTTCGAGATGCTGGATGTTCATCGCGGTGATGACGTTGATTCCGCCCAGCAGCAGGTCGTGCACTTCGAGATAGCGCTTGGGATGCAGCGAGCCGGCGACATTTGAAAACGGCAGTTCGTCCACAATGCATACCGTCGGATGACGATTGAAGATGGCGTCCACGTCGAGCACCTCGACCGTGCTGCCGGCGTGCGGAACTTTTTTACGCGGGATGACCTCCAAATCACCGATGAGCGCCTCGGTTTCCGCGCGCCCATGGGTTTCAATCCAGCCGACGACCACGTCCACGCCGGCTTTTTTGAGGCGATGCGCCTCTTCCAGCATCGCGAACGTCTTGCCGACACCGGCGGCGTGGCCGAGATAGATTTTCAACTTGCCCAGCCGGCTCTTCTCGATCAGCCGGAGAAAATCTTCCGGCTTCAAGCGTTCAATCGCGGGTCGGATCGGCTCTGGCATCGCCGACCATGATGTTCAAAAGCAGGCCGGTTCGCAACGAAGATGAAAGCTGCGGCCGGCCCGGCTGTGGAAACCCTGCCCTGCCCTATGGTTTTTTAACCACCGCCGCCGGGGCCGTTGTCGGCTGTGTTGCGGTCTTGTGCGCGCCCCGGTTCACAATCACCCGTGCGCTCTGGTAGCCCGCGTAAAACTCCGGGTTGCTCTTCTTGAACATCAGCATCTGCTTGTCCAGATGGTTCCGCAGCAGGCTGACGACGGTCTTGACGGCGGGAGGCAGCGTCTTCGTCTGTCCCGCGCGCGTGGCGATGGCCTTGCGCGGCGCGGTCTTGGCCGCATGAAATTGTGTGGTCAACGCATCCAGCGCCGTCACATCCGCCGCCGTGATGCCGTAATCCGCCAGCGCCGGAAGGTTTGCCGTGGCCAGGGCGGAAATGCGGCTGCCCGTCGCCTCCAGCACATCCGCGGACATTTTGTCCAACTGCGCCAACGTCAGTTCCGTCTGCGCCGCCAGGCTTGAATCGTTGTTCTTGGACGCCAGCGAACAAAGTTGGCCGGCGATCCGCATGATCTCGTCCTCGTAATCGTGCCGCACCAGCACCTTTTGCATCTCCTCGCCGACAATGGGCGTCTCCTGAATCTGCGCCTTGTCGCCGACCGTGCCCAACGCGGCGTTCACCGCCGTCATCGTGTCCGCGACCGCCTTGTTGCCGGCCCAGATGGTGTTGTTCTTGTTCATATAGGCCGCCACTGTGGCGCCCATTCCGGTGCGAATGAGCAGGGACTTGTTCATATGTGAAAACTTTTTTAGTCCCGCTGCCGCGACCCGTCAACCATAATTTTCTAAAATTTTATTGATGATTTCTGTAAATGCCGCTTATGCCGCAACCCCCGCCGCGCCGCCCGCGCTTTCTGCGGTGAATCCCGCGCAGGCGGAAGCATCGTCCGCGAATTGAGCCGCCCGCTCCGCACACCCGAAAGCACCCTCCGCGACTTGATCATGGTGCTCCGCGAAATGCGCAGTGTCGTCCGCGACCTGACCACGGTTCTCCGCAACTTGATTTGCCTCCTCCGCGCTTCCTGCCTGGTCGTCCGCGACTTGATTTACTCGTCCGCGAATGATTTCGCCCCACCGGCACGGTGTTCACGGTGCTCCGCGAAACGCACAGCCCCCCCGCGACCTGATCACGGTGCTCCGCGAAGTGTCCACAGCCATCCGCAAGGCTGAAAATGGGCAAAATTCGACAGTTTGGGGCTTCCGCGAGGCTGAAAAGTCCGGTTTTGGACAAATCAGCCGGCCAAGGCGCGTTGGATGCGCCGGAGGCAGGTCAGCGGACGCTTTTTCAGGGCGCATTCCCAGATGCGAATGACCTGCCAATTGGCCCGCCGCAAGGTTCGCGTCACCAGCGCGTCGCGCTTTTTGTTGTGGGAAAATTTCCGCCGCCAGAACGCCGCGTTCCCGGTGGGTTTGGTTCCGTGCCTGGGACAGCCATGCCAGAAACAACCGTCCACGAAAACAGCCATGCGCGATTTGGGAAAGACAAAATCAGGACGCACGGTGAGTTGATGGTTTTTAGTTGATGGTTGATTGTCTTTGCCGCGCCGTTTCCGGCTATCAACTTTCAACTTTGAACTATCAACCGTTGCGCGGATTAACAGATGACGGCGCCAGCCGGAAATTCCATGGGCGCGCAACAACCGCGCCAGCACCAGCTCCGTGGCCTTGTTCCCGCGCGAGCGGATACGCGCCATCAATTCACTGCGGGTCATGTGAAACACAGCTATGAATTTTTCCCCAGCCGAAACATCGAGATTTCTTCCGCGTCTTGCGCCCCGGCATTTAACGCAACAGAAGCAACCTTGCCGACATCCGCCACGTTCGGAAACACGGCAGAACTTCGGTTGAAGAAATTAAAAAATTCCGCGAGCGACATACAAACACCATTCCGCGACGGATGCCCCCAATAATTGCCAGCAGACATTGTCTTGACCCGCATTACATCAAGATTTTCCGCCTTGTAACCCTGTGGACCTTTTTTCTGCGTTGGAACCGTCACGAACGAATACCCAAAGAAGCCGAGGTTTTTAAGCGAATACCCGTTGCGCCCGATGGAAAACCCGTTTGGAATCAAAGCGCCTTTGCGTGATTGATTGTAGAGCATATTCCAGAGCATCGGTATTTGCGCATTGTCATTCCAATTGGTTTTGCACTGAAAATTTACGAGGCCAGTTTTTTCAAATGACTCTTCGATTACTTCATTGGCCTTGGCAAGCATTTCTTTTCGGTTCGCGACGGCTGGAGCTTTGGCTAACGCCTCCGAGCTGATGAGAATGACATCTGGCTCGCTGCGGAGAACTGAATTTTCAAAGCAAACACTCAACGCATCACGGATTGGTGCTGGGCTTAACGGCGCTCCTCGCACACAAACAGCACGAGTCCCAACAAGACACAGATTGAGATACCACACAACCAACGCCTCCCACGTTGAACCAGCACTGGAAAGGCTCCCTTGTGACCGATCTTCACTGCCTGTTAATTTGAACGCCTCGGATAAACAATCGCCGAGCTTGATGATGTTAGACTTCTTTTTGGAGCCACCTAATTTTTCCAGAAAGAATTTTTGGCGTAATTCCCACTGGGTGCCAAATCCTTTGAGAGGAAAAAGGTCTCCAACTGCTTCGCTGCGTAGTTGTTCAATAAGCGACTTCATGCACATTCTCCTTTTGTTTTACGAGTTCAGAGGGACGAACTTCGCCTCTCAAAATCTTTGCCAGATGTTTCCCGATTTTTTCCGCCAGCATCACCGGGACGGCATTTCCAATTTGTGTGTAACGAGGAACATCACGATCCCAAACGCCGATGCTTGGGTCGCCGGCACGACGACGACCGCCGGTTGTTCGTGGTCCTTTGAATTGATACCAGTCAGGAAATGTTTGAATCCGCGCCCATTCGCGAACCGTCGGCCCACGCGGCTGGCTGTAATGGACATAATCTTCCGGCAATGAAGTCACGGTCAAGCTCGGCCCGCCTTCATCCCACTCACGAGGAAAAACCCGCTGCGCGAATTTCTTGGTCTGGAACTTTTCAGGAATCTCCCCGTCGTTCTCAATCATGTGCAAAAACTTTTCACGGATATAATCCGCGTGGTCAGAATATTCTTGGTCAGTCACCGGGTCGCCCTTATGCAACAACTGTCCATCGCGCGTCGTGCGCAAAATCCGCTGGATTGCAGTCTTCGGTTCGTGCGGATATTCCGTTGTCACCAAATGTTTCGGATAGCGCGGGTCTTCCAAGTCGGAAAGCAAATCCACCAGCGAGGGCGGCGTGCCGGAAGGCTTCGGCAAGAAACCAGATTCAACCGCGCTGGGGTCGTCGAAGGAAACTTCGCACAAAGGTTCCTGCACCCAATGCGGCAAGATGTCTTCACGGATACCAACCATGATGACGCGCGGCCGGTTTTGCGGCACACCGTAATCCTTGGCATGAACCAATTCCCAACGGATGCGGTAATCCTTCAGCGTTTTGAATTCATTCAACACTGCCTTGAAGATTTCTCCGCCCTGACCTTCGGGCGTCCACTTGGCGTTGAGCAAGCCGCGCACGTTCTCGAATAAAAACATCTTCGGGCGCACGCAACGAATCACGCGCACCATTTCCTGAAACAGGTGGTTCGATGGAATGTCCTGTTTATCCAACTTGAACGTGCGCCGATGGCCAATGCCGGAATAGCCCTGACACGGTGGCCCACCGCAAACGAGGTCAATGCCCTCAATACCATTGTAACGCCAATGCGTCTTGAGCAGGTTCAAATCTAAATCGGTTAGGTTGTAAACATCGCCCACCGGAATGATGCCCATGCCCACGCGGTTGGCGATGTAAGTCTCCGCCGCCTGCGGGTTGATTTCGGAAAAAAGCAGCGGCTTGAATCCCGCTTCTTCCAAACCAAGCGACAATCCACCGCAACCCGCGAAAAGGTCAATGCAATTGAGCTGGCGTGTCGGGTGGTTTCCATTCGCGCGGTAAGGCACCGGCTCTTCACGGAGTTTTTCGGATTTTACGGGACGTTTGCTGGAACGGTAATTCATCAGTGAAATTAAATAACGGACGGAAGATTAAGCCCGGCGCGATTTACGAGCAAATTGTTTTGATACCCAAGAATCTAACCGGCTCCTTCAGCCGGTTGATTTTGATTTGCTTCTCAACTGCCTTGAATTCCGGGTCACCGGCAGCAAACCAGCGCGGGTCATGTGCAAAAATTTGGCTTCCTCCAATTCCTTTTCCTCGCGGTTCAAGTCCGCCATCCATTCGGCCAACGGCTTTTCGCCCGGCTTGCGCTTGAGGCTCCCGCGCAACGCATGAATTTCTTCACGCGAAAGCTGCTTTTGCTTTGGAACTGCCATGACGCGCCAAATGTGCGCCGGATGATTGTCCGCGTCAATTCCGCGTTTATCGGTGCGCCGTTCATTTGCCGGCCAGACCGTCGAGCGCGAAGTTCAACGTCATCACGTTCACGCGCGGCTCGCCGAAGACACCGAGGTCGCGGCCGCTGGTGTTTTGCTCCACCAGCTCGCGCACCCGGTCCTCGGACAAGCCGCGCGCCTTGGCGACGCGCGCAATCTGGATTTCCGCGTTGGCCACGCTGATGTGCGGGTCGAGGCCGCTGCCGGAAGCCGTCACGGCATCGGCGGGCACCGGCGCGTTCGTCGCGAGGTTGTTGTCGGACCGGTAGGTGGCGATGTTTCCCGTGATGTTCGCGACGAGATTCGACGAGGTCGGGCCGAGGTTGCTGCCGCCGGAACTGGTCGGGTCATAGCCGTTCGCCCCTGCCGCCGAGGGACGCGGATGAAAATAGCCCGCGCCGGTGAAATTCTGCGCGAGCAGCTCCGAGCCGCGCACCGCGCCGGATTTGTCCACGAGCAAACTGCCGTTGGCCTGATGTGGGAACAGCAGTTGCCCGGCGGCAAAAACGACGAGCGGATAAATGACGCAACAAATGATGGCAAAGAAGATGGTCGCCACAATCGAGCGACCGAATTCAGCAAAAATATTTTTCATAATGTTATTTTTCCGTAGGAGACGACGTAAGGAGTCTCATTTTTAATTTGAGCCTCGTCACCTCGGCTCCTACAAGTTTAGTTTTCACGCGAGGTGCAAGCCGGCCACAATCACGTCAATGGCCTTGATGCCGACGAACGGGATGATGACGCCGCCGACGCCGTAAATCATCAGGTTGCGCCGCAGGATCGCCGCCGCGCCGAGCGCCTGGAATTTCACGCCGCGCAGCGCCAGCGGAATCAACGCGATGATGATGAGCGCGTTGAAAATCACCGCGCTCAAGATCGCGCTATCCGGGCTGTGCAGGTGCATGATGTTCAGCGGCGCGATGACGGGAAACGTCACCATGAGCATCGCCGGGATGATGGCGAAGTATTTCGCCACGTCGTTCGCGATGCTGAACGTCGTGAGCGAGCCGCGCGTGATGAGCAGTTGCTTTCCGATTTCGATGATCTCCAAAAGTTTCGTTGGATTGGAATCGAGATCCACCATGTTGCCGGCCTCCTTGGCCGCCTGCGTGCCGGTGTTCATCGCCACGCCGACGTCGGCCTGCGCGAGCGCGGGCGCGTCGTTCGTGCCGTCGCCGATCATCGCGACCATGCGGCCGCCGGTCTGCTCCTTGCGGATGAGCGCAAGCTTGTCCTCCGGTTTCGCCTCGGCGAGAAAATCATCAACGCCCGCCTCCTGCGCAATGGCGGCGGCGGTCAGCGGATTGTCGCCGGTGATCATCACGGTGCGGATGCCCATCGCGCGAAAGCGTTTGAAGCGCTCGGCCAGGCCGCCCTTCACAATGTCCTTCAAATGAATCACGCCGAGCGCGCGTTCACGGGTGGCGACCACGAGCGGCGTGCCGCCGGAAAGCGAAATCGCCTCGACGATTTTTTCAACGTCCGCCGGCAGCATGCCACCGGTGAACTGCCGGACGGCATTGGCCGAGCCTTTGCGGATTTGTTTACCTTCAACATCCACGCCGCTCATGCGCGTCTGCGCTGTGAACGGAATGAATTGCGCGCCGGGCAGATCGTGGATGGTTCGCGCGCGGATGCCGAAATTTTTCGCCAGCACGACGATGCTGCGGCCTTCGGGCGTTTCGTCGGCCAGCGACGCGAGTTGCGCAGCATCGGCAAGCTCCTGTTCCGTGACGCCGGGCGCAGGCACAAATGCGGTGGCCTGGCGGTTGCCGAGCGTGATGGTGCCGGTTTTATCGAGCAGCAGAACATCCACGTCGCCCGCCGCCTCGACGGCGCGACCGCTCATCGCGAGAACATTTTTCTGGAGTAGGCGATCCATGCCCGCGATGCCGATGGCGCTCAAGAGACCACCAATGGTGGTCGGAATCAGGCAGACGAGCAGCGCAATAAGCACGGCGTTGGAAAAGTTCACGCCGGAATAAATGCCCAGCGGTTTCAATGTCACGACGGCGAGCAAAAACACAATCGTGAGCGCCGCGAGCAAAATGGTGAGCGCGATTTCGTTCGGCGTTTTCTGGCGGCTCGCGCCTTCGACGAGCGCGATCATGCGGTCCAGAAAGCCTTCGCCGGGATTGGCGGTGATCTGGATTTTGATCTCGTCCGAGAGCACGCGCGTGCCGCCGGTGACGGCGCTGCGGTCGCCGCCGGCCTCGCGGATGACGGGCGCGGATTCGCCGGTGATGGCGGATTCATCCACGGTCGCCGCGCCGGAAATAATTTCGCCGTCGGCGGGAATGATTTCAGTGGCGCGCACGAGAATGACGTCGCCCTTGCGCAGTGAATCGGCGTCCACGGTTTCAATTTTGCCGCTGCCGGAGATTTTGTTCGCGCTGGTGCGCGTGCGGGTGGCGCGGAGCGATTTGGCCTGCGCCTTGCCGCGGCCTTCGGCGACGGCCTCGGCAAAATTCGCGAAGAGCACGGTGAACCAGAGCCAGATCGCGATCTGCAAAACAAATCCGGTCTGGCCGGGCGAGCGGAAAATCTCCACGGTGCTGATGGCTGCGCCAACCATCGTCACGAACATGACGGGATTTTTCACCATCAGCCGCGGGTTGAGCTTCTTGAACGTCTCGCCGAGCGCGGGCACGAGGATGTCAGCGTTAAACAGGGAAACAGATTTCGTGGCCATAAAATTTTCGGATTAAAACAGGTTGCCTTTCAGCATCAGGAAATGTTCGACAATCGGACCCAGCGCGAGCGCCGGCAAGAACGTCAGTGCGCCGACCAGGATCACCGTGCCGACCAGCAGCGCAATGAAGGTGAAGTCGCTCACGGAAAAAGTTCCGGCGCTGGTGGGAACGATTTTTTTCCGCGCGAGCGAACCGGCCAGCGCCAGCAGCGGAATGATCATGCTGAAACGGCCGAGCAGCATATCCACGCCGAGCGTGGTGTCATACCACGGCGTGTTGGCGTTGAGGCCGGCGAAGGCGCTGCCGTTGTTGCCCGCGCCCGAAGTGTAGGCGTAAAGCATTTCGCTCAAGCCGTGCGGGCCTTGGTTGTTCAGGCCGGCCAGTCCCCAACTGCTCACCGACGCCCAGGCCGTGAAACCGAGGATGATGAACGCGAGGATGACGAACGCGAGCAGCGCCATCTTCACGTCGTAGGCTTCGATTTTTTTGCCGAGATATTCCGGCGTGCGCCCGACCATCAAGCCGGCGATGAACACGGTGATGACGACGAAAATCAACATGCCGTAAAGTCCCGCGCCGACGCCGCCGAAAATCACCTCGCCGGTCTGGATGTTGAACATCGGCACGAGGCCGCCGAGCGGCGTGAACGAATCGTGCATGGAATTGACCGCGCCGCAGGAGGCATCGGTCGTGACCGTGGCGAACAGCGCGGAATCAAAAATGCCGAAGCGAACCTCCTTGCCTTCCAGGTTGCCATCGGCAACAGCAACGCCGAGCTGCTGATGTATCGGATTGCCCTTGGCTTCCGCCCACCAGCAAACCATGACACCGGCAACGCACATCGCGAACATCGCCGTCCACACCGCCCAGCCGTGCTTTTGATTTTTGGTTTCGCGGCCGAGGTGATAGGTCATCGCGCTGCCGATGCACAGCAGCGCGAGCATTTGAAAGAAATTCGAGAGCGGCGTAGGATTTTCAAACGGATGCGCCGCGTTGGCGTTCGTGTAACCGCCGCCGTTGGTGCCGAGCATCTTGATGGCCATCTGCGACGCCATCGGGCCCTGAACAATCGTCTGCGTGTCGAACGTCTGATTTTCCATCACCGGATTTCCCTTGGCGTCAACGACGGGTTTTCCATTCGCGTCGTTCTTCTGGACGGAAATCGTCTGCGACTCCATCAGCTTTGCCGTCGTGTAGGGTTTGAAATTTTGAATCATTCCCTGCGAGACGAGGAACAGCGCGAACACGAGACAGATGGGCAGCAGCAAATAATAAGTGATGCGCGTCAAATCCACCCAGAAATTGCCGATGGTCGTAGCCGTGTGCCGCGCGATGCCGCGCACCAGCGCGGCGGCGACGGCGATGCCGGTGGCGGCGGAAAAAAAGTTGTGGATGGTCAGCGCGACCATCTGCGAGAAATACGACATCGTGGATTCGCCGGCATAGCTCTGCCAGTTGGTATTCGTCGTGAAGCTGACGGCGGTGTTGAACGCAAGATGTTCGGACAACACACCGAAGTGCTGCGGGTTGAGCGGCAGGTATTGCTGAAAGCGCAGAATTGCGTAGGTGAAAAGACAGCTTACCAAACTGAAAATCAGCATCGCGAAGGTGTATTGCTTCCAGCCCTGCTCCTTCGCCGGGTCAACGCGAAAAATCCAGTAGGTGAATTTTTCCAGCGGGCGCACAACCGGGTCAAGCCAGGTGCGGCCGTTGGCATTCAGCACCCGGTTGAGATACAAACCGAGCGGCTTGGTGACGAGAATGAGAGCGCCAAGATAAAGCGCGAGTTCAAACCATTGATGGGCGTTCATAACAGTTCGTTAAAATTTTTCCGGGCGAATCATCGCCACGATGAGATACACGCAGAGCGCGAGGGAAATGATTCCGAGGATGAGGTTTTCCATAAATGATTTGATTAGAGCTTTTCGCAGCCAAGCGCGTAGAGCGCAAACGCCGCAAAAAACAAGACCGCCACGCCGATGTAGATCACGTCCAGCATATTTTTACAAATGCACGCAACGCGGCCGCGATGAACGCGACAACGCCGCAACTGTTTTACTTGGGGTGACCGTGGTTTCCCGCACACGCGGGAGCTAGAGGATCGCCCTTCCAATTGCCTACGAGATTAGCTGTCGGGCTTGGCCTTGAAAGTGGCCTTGAAACCAGTTGCCTGGCTTCGTTCGCCCCGTCCTCATTGCTGAGGATTTTGGGTCTCCCGCATCCGGCTCCAGGAAGGAAGCCGGATTTCGGCTGCAACGAGCGAAGTAAATCACAGCAGCAGAAAATTGTCAAGAGTGGTTCGAATGAGGTGATTTAAGATGCCTAATCTCAATCAAATAATACGGCGCAAGAAAACCGTTGCCAAATGCCCCGTGGCTGCGTCTCATCTGCCGGACGCATGAATGGGAAAAAACAGATTTTTGCCGCCGTTTTATTTTTGCTGCCGGTATTTTTAACCGCTGCGGATGAAATAAATCCCGCGCAGAAAATCATTCCGCCACCGCCACCACGCGAATTCCGCGCCGCGTGGATTGCGACCGTTGCGAACATTGACTGGCCGTCCAAGCCCGGCCTGCCTGTCGCGCAACAAAAGGCGGAATTGATTTCGCTGCTCGACCGCGCCGCGCAGTTGCATTTCAACGCCGTCTTTTTTCAGGTGCGCCCGGTGAGCGACGCATTGTATCCCTCGGCCATCGAGCCGTGGACGGAATATCTCACCGGCACACAGGGCCGCGCACCGAAACCGTTTTACGACCCACTCGCGCTCGCCATCGCCGAGGCGCACAAACGCGGGCTTGAACTGCACGCGTGGTTCAATCCGTTTCGCGCCGGCCATCCGGAAGCCAAGTCGCCGCCTGCACCGAACCACATCACCCGCACGCATCCCGAACTGGTCCGGCACTACGGCAAACAGACCCTCCTCGACCCCGGCGAACCGGAGGCACAGGCGCGTGCCCTCGCCGTCGTGCTGGATGTGCTGAAGCGCTACGACGTGGACGGTGTGGTGATTGACGATTATTTTTATCCTTATCCGGAAAAAAACTCCGCCGGGCAGGATATGGATTTCCCCGATGCGGCCAGTTGGGAGAAATATGGCGCGAACAGCGGGTTGAGCCGCGCCGACTGGCGGCGTGACAACGTGAACCGCTTCGTTCAGAAGCTGTCGCAGTCCGTCAAGACCGCGAAACCGTGGGTGCAATTCGGCGTCAGCCCGTTCGGCATCTGGCGGCCCAAAAATCCGCCGCCCATCGCCGGCATGGACGCCTACGAAAAGATCTACGCCGACTCGCGCAAATGGCTCGTCAACGGCTGGGTGGACTATCTCGCGCCGCAGCTTTACTGGCAGATTGCGTCGCGCGAACAGAGTTTTCCCGTGCTGTTCAACTGGTGGGAGGCGCAAAACCCCGACGGCCGCCACGTCTGGCCCGCACTCGCCGATTCATCAGTCGGCACCAAATTTTCCGCCGCCGAAATTCCGCACCAGGTGCAAATCACACGTCAGCGGAGCGATCCGGGCGCGGTTCATTATCACTTGCGTAGCATCTTGGAAAATCTCGCGCTCGACGCCGCCGTCCAAGCGCAATACGCGCAACCCACGCTCGTGCCGACCTCGCCGTGGATTGCCGCTACACCATTGTTGAAGCCCCGACTCACGATGGACACCGGTGAAAATTCCGCGCACGTTCGCTGGGAAAATTCCAATGTCGAACCGCCGCGCTGGTGGCTGCTGCAATCCCGCACGAATGGCATCTGGACAACGCAGGTTTTTCCCGCGAGCCGGACGGATAGTTATCTGGACAACGACATTCCCGACGCCATTTCCATCCGCGCCGTGGACCGGCTGGGCAATTTGAGCGAGCCGGCGGTCTGGAAGAGAATGAAGAATTAAAAAAGAAGAATGAAGAAGCTTTTTCAGTGGACGCGCTTCCGTTTCTTCATTCTTCATTCATCCTTCTGCATTTGAGTGAAGTGGTTTTGGAAGGGCTGTAAGCCGAATTCTGTCTGCGCCTTGCGGCGGAGAGAATCATTTGTCTGAGCGACCTATACCCGAAACCTGTTTCGCTTTCACGAAACGCGGAGCGGGCCGCTCCTGGGTTTCCTATTCGGCCTTGCACCCGATGGGGTTTTCCGTGCCGCGTCGCTTGCGCTTCGCGCGGTGGTCTCTTACACCACCTTTTCACCCTTACCGCCTCAAACAGACGGCGGCGGTTTAATTTTCTGTGGCACTTTCCGTCGGTCGGTTTTCCAACCGGCCGCCCGAGTATATCTCCGGCCAAACCGGAGTTACGCGGCATCACGCCCTGCGGTGTTCGGACTTTCCTCCCCCGGCTCGCGCCGGAAGCGATTCTCCGCCCTTCCAAAACCGGTTTGAATCTACCACAAAGACACGAAGGCACAAAGATTTTCCTCTTCGTGCCTTCGTGTCTTGGTGGTGAGAATTCTAATCCCCGCCGGTCAGCTCCATGTCGCGCGTGTAATACAAAATTCGGCCGCAGCTGGAGCAGGTCACCAGCTCCTTTTGCCCCTGACACATCACGATCAACTGCTGCTGCAATTTCATGTGGCAGCCGCCGCACACGCCGTGGTCAATGCCCACCACCGCGTTGTCGCCCTTGCTCTTCAAAATCCGGTCGTAGCGGTTGCGCGCGGATTCGTCCACCGCCGCCGCCAGTTCCGCGCGGCCTTGCTGCAAGGCGGCCAGTTCCTTCTTGAAATTTTCCTCGCGCTGGCCGAGTTCGGCAATCTGGCTGTCGGCCAGTTTTTTCGCCTCGTTCGCCTCGGCGGTCGCGCGGGCAAGCTCCCTCTGCGCGGCCTCGGCGTGCTCCATCAGGATGATTTCGGCGTCTTCAATCTGATAAATCGCCGCCTTCGCCATCTCGATTTCGTGGGCGAGCGCCTTGTATTCCTCGTTCTTGCGCGTCTGCAACTGCTGGTTGGCGTATTTTTCGATCTGGGATTTCTTGGCCTCGACTTCCAGGACGCGCTGCTTGCGCTCGGATTCGATCTGCTTGACGCGGGTTTTGGCGGCCTCAAGCTGCGCCTGCGTGGAGCCGGCCTTGGCGCGGAGGGATTCGCGTTCCGGCGCTATCTGGGCCAGTTCCTGTTGCACGCGGTGAATTTTGCGGTCGCGGTCCTGCAAAACCAGAAGTTTTTCGATGATTTCCAGCATTAAAGGTTGAAGGCTAACCAGCGTGCGGGTCCAAGTCAATTCGCAGACAAAAAAGTTTTGGCCACAGAGACACAGAATGAACTGGGCTGAAAATATTTAATCTCTGTGCGTTCTGTGCCTCTATGCAAATCACGATTTGATTTTGCAGTTTTAGCTTTGGCGGTTAATCTTCGCTCATGCGTTTCATTGGCAATGTCATCGAAAAATTGCAGCGGCATCCGAAGCGGGTCGTTTTCCCCGAGGGCGAGGAACCGCGCATTTTGCAGGCGGCCCGGCAGTTCCACGCGCTGCGCCTCGGCGCGCCCATCGTGCTCGGCGACCACGCGAAAATCAGGGAGGTCGCGGAAGGCCTGAACATTCCGCTCGAAGGCATCCGCATCATCAATCCCGCCACAAGCGAGGATCTGGAAAATTTCGTGAAGCGGTTTTATTCGTTGCGCCGCGAAAAAGGCCTGCGCCCCAACGAGGCGCGCGAGGCGATGCTGCAGCCGAATTATTTCGGCACGATGATGCTGGCCATGCACCAGGCGGACGGCGTGATTTCCGGCGCGTCCCACATCACCAGCAGCCTGTTGCGGCCGCTCTTCCAAATTATCAAGGTTGCGCGCGACATCACGACCGCATCGTCCTGCATGGTGATGGAAGTTGAAGATACGCGCATCGGCGAACAGGGCGTGCTGTTCATGGCCGATTGCGGCGTCATTCCCGACCCGACGGTGGACCAGCTCGCCGACATCGCCGTGTCCACGGCGCGGCTTGCGCGGCACATGCTCGGCGTGAAACCGCGCGTGGCGTTGCTGTCATTTTCGACCAAAGGCAGCGCAGCGCATCCGTCCGTCGGCAAAGTCCAGGCCGCGACGGCGATGGCCAGGCGCAAGGCGGCGCAAATTTTTCTCGAAGCGGATTTCGACGGCGAACTGCAGGTGGACGCCGCGCTCGTGCCGGAAATTGCCGAACGCAAACAGCACGACAGCATGGTGGCCGGCCGCGCAAACGTGCTGATTTTCCCCGACCTCAATTCCGGCAACATCGCCAGCAAGCTCGTCCGCATCGTCAGCCGCGCGAACGCTTACGGCCAGATTTTGCTTGGCCTCAACCGGCCGGCCGCCGATGTGTCGCGCGGTTCAAGCGCGCACGACATCCTCGGCGTCGCAGCGATCGTCGCCGTGCAGTCCACCGATTATAAAAAACTGTATCCGGGCGCGGACGAAAAACTGCCCGGCGAGTAATTTTGTTGAATCGGCAAATGGTTAAATCGTAAAACCGTGATGTTGCTTTTCGATTCAACGATTCAACGATTTAACAAATGAACGATTCAACGCCCAGAGTTTTCATCGCCGCCACGCGCCAGAACGACGGCAAGACCACCACGTCGCTCGGCCTAATCGCCGCGCTGCAAAAGCATTTTCCGCGCGTCGGCTACATCAAGCCCGTCGGCCAGCGCTTCGTCGAAATCGAGGAGCAAAAAATTGACGAGGACTCCGTCTTGATGGACGCCGTTTATCATCTCGATTGTCCGCTGGTGGATATGAGCCCGATCGCGGTCGAGCCGGATTTCACGCGCAAATACCTCCAGGCGTCGAACAACGAGGCGCTGGTCAGGCGGATTCAAAAAGCCTTCGACCGCGTTTCCTGGGAAAAGGATTTTGTGCTCTGCGAAGGCAGCGGCCACGCCGGCGTTGGCTCGGTTTTTGATTTGTCCAACGCGCAGGTAGCGAAAATTCTCGGCGCAAAAGTCATCATTGTTTCACAAGGCGGCATCGGCAAGCCGATTGACGAGGTCTGCCTGAACCAGGCGTTGTTTGAAAAGGAAGGCGTGGAAATCATCGGTGTCATATTGAACAAGGTGCTCGGCGAAAAAGTGGATTACGTTACCGACTTCGCGCGGCGTGGCCTCAAACGCAAGGGGCTTGATCTGCTAGGCGTGCTGCCCTATGAACGGATTCTCTGCAATCCGTCCGTGGATCTGATCCGCGAGGAATTGCGCGCCGAACTGCTGAATTCGCCGCCAACATTGAACGCGCTCGTGGATGAAGTCGTGGTCGGCGCGATGAGCGCGCAGAACGCGATGAAATTTTTCACGCCCAACGTGCTGCTTATCACGCCCGGCGACCGCGAGGACATCGTGCTGGCCGCCTGCACGGCGATTGATGCGCAAAGCACCGAGAAGATGGCGGGCATCGTTTTGACCGGTGGCTTGCGACCCAGCCCCAGCGTGCTCAAGGTGATCCAGGCCATGCCGATTCCCATGCTGCTCGTCCAGGCCGACAGCTACGAGGTCGCCTCCAAAGTCAATAACCTCACAGTCAAGACCCGGCCGACCGACGGCGAGAAAATTTCCCTCATCCGCGACATCGTCGCCAAACATGTCAACCTCAAAAAAATTCTCCAAGCCCTCTAGTAATTTTTAGTTTTGAATTTTTGGTTTTTAGTTGCAGCATCGGAGGCCGCCATGAAACCGAGCATCGTTAAAGACAAAAGTTACAGTTTTGCTTTGCGCATTATTGCGCTGACGAAGTGGTTGCGGGAACAAAAGAAATTTGAAATTGCCCGGCAGGTTTTGCGTTCCGGCACGGCGATTGGATCGAATGTTGAAGAAGCTTTGGCCGGAATCAGCCGCGCTGACTTCACCGCAAAAATGTCCATTGCCTCCAAGGAAGCGCGGGAAACTCATTATTGGTTGCGCCTGCTGCGCGACTCCAAAATTGTTCCCGAATCGGAAATCAAGTCGCTTGCAAGTGAAAGCTTGGAATTAATCCGCATTTTGACGGCTATCGTCAAAACGTCGCAAACGAGCAGCCCCAACTCAAAATTAAAAACTAAAAATTAAAAACTTTGAAACCAACTCCGACAAACCCGTATTTGAAAGATTTGCCGACCTATCAACCCGGCCGGCCGATTGAAGAAGTCGCGCGCGAATTGAATCTGCCGGCGAATGAAATCATCAAGCTGGCATCGAACGAAAATCCGCTTGGCCCGTCGCCCGCCGCGCTCGCCGCGATGCAAAAAGTCCTGACGAATCTGAATCTTTATCCCGACGGCAATGCGTTTTACCTGAAGCAAAAGCTGGCGGAAAAACTTGGCGTCGCACCCGCCAACCTGGTGCTCGGCAACGGCTCGAACGAAATCATCGAGTTCGTCGGACATGTTTATTTCGCGCCGGGCGTGGACGTGGTCGTGTCGCAATTCTGTTTCGCAATTTATCCGCTGGTCGCAAAAATGATGGGCGCGAACGTCGTCACTGTGCCGGCAAAGAACCACGGCCACGACCTGCCCGCGATGCTACGCGCCATCACGCCGCAGACACGCGTCGTCTTCGTGGCGAACCCGAACAACCCGACCGGCACGCTCGCGCCGCGCGAGGAGCTTATCAAGTTCGTCAACGACATCCCCGACAACGTGCTGCTGGTGATGGACGAGGCTTACATCGAATTTCTGGACGACACGGTTGATTTGGTTTCGCTCATCCGGCTGGGTGCGCGGCCGAATCTGCTGATGATGCGGACGTTCTCAAAAATTTTCGGGCTGGCCGGTTTGCGGCTCGGCTATGGCATCGGCCATCCCGACTTGATTGCCGTGCTCGAAAAAATCCGGCAGCCGTTCAACATCAATTCCATCGCCCAAGCCGGTGCGCTTGCCGCGCTGGACGACGGGGAGCACATGCACAAAACGCGGGAGAACAATGCGCGCGGGCTGGATTTTTACCAGCGCGCCTTCCGCGACTTGAAACTGGAATACATCCCGTCCGCTGCGAATTTCATTCTGGTGCGCGTCGGCGAAGGCCAGAAGGTATTTGAGGCGATGCAGAAACTCGGCGTCATCACGCGGCCGATGGGTGGTTATCAATTGCCGGAATGGATCCGCATTTCTGTCGGCACGCCCCAGGAAAACGAACGTTGCTTGGAAGCATTGAAAAAGGTCTTGCCACAATAGCGCCCATTGCGGGTGTATTTTAAGTAAGTTGCGGACAAGAATCTAACTAAAAGGGCGGGTTTCCTTTGAAACCCGCCCTTTGAACTGTCAGTTTAAATATTCACCGAAGCTCAAGGCTGGCGGAGGATGTAGTATTGCGAGTTTGTGGGTGCCGAGTTGGTATAAGAATAGTTACCAGAACCGGCAGGACTCTCAACGGCAGTTCCCACAATCGGCCAACTCGCTCTCGGCGCGGCGAGATTGTTTGTCGCCAGCACATTGTAATTGATCAATCCGCTGGTGCCGGTGAACTGGAATACAAATTTGCCGCCACTCGCCGAAGTCTTGAGGACATGGCCAACCGGAGCAAATGCAAGGCCTTTCAAAGAAGACGCCGAACCAACGGTGTAAAGAGTGTTGGTCGAAGTCAGATTGATGGTCTGACTCCATGACGCAGAGTCATGCACCTGAACAACACTGTTCCCGGGTGTGCCACCGGCTCCCGTCGTATAATAAATGTCAAATCCACCGTTGGTATTCACGGCCGCGCATAAGCCGTCACCGCCATTCGCCGTGGCCACACTGCCAGCGGATGTATACGCCGGAACATTATTGTTATCCAATCCTGAATAATAATACTTGTTGATGGATCCGGCCGCAGTGCCGTTGTCATCAAGGTAATAGACAACGTCATAAATGCCGCCATTGTTTCCAGACTTGACCATATAATAATCCACCACTTGGTTGTCTTGGGGAAATCCATCCACCGGATAATAGGATTGGGAGGTGGAAGGAATTCCGGGATAGAGCTGCCCGTTCACGGGAATGATTTGCAGGAGCGTGGCCACCACGCTGCCCGATTGCTGTTGAATGCCGTAAACCACGCCGCCAAAGCTCTTCACTGAACGAATATTCAAGGCAGTCGTGCCACCAATATAAGGAGTGGTCTGGTTATTCGTATAAGTGCCGCCCTTATCGCCGATATACCAGGTGGAATTGTCCACGCTGGTGGCGCTGCGGGTCTGATTTCCTATGCCACCGCCAATTCCCGTGTATGACGCCTGCAAAACATAATTACCGGAGGGATTCAGTGTCCCGGCACCACGTGGATTAATGGCCTCTTCCTTTGGAGTTGCCGAGGAGCCGTCTTCAAACCCGGTGAAACACACCAACGTTCCGTCATCATTGTCCGCCATTCTGCCGGTGGTGCCGGATTGGGAGTTGCGCAAGGCATTCGTCCCCGTGGCGGTGATGGCAAAGGTATTGACCGGAGATGGCTGATTCACGGCGGTGGGGCTCAATTCAAGAATGCTGAAGGTTGAATTGTCCGCCACCGAGTCCAATTGAAAGACGGCCAGATTGCCGGGAGTAAAACCGGTCGTCACCGGCGCGGGAATATTAAATGCAGATGAAGTCACTGTATTCGGGCTCAAACTGGAACCGTTCACAGTGAACAGAATGGACGCACCATTCACGGCGGCCGCGCTGGTGGCCGACAAATTAGTAAAGGTGGCCGCGCCGTTGACAAAGGTTTGCGTGACGCCGCTGCCGCCGCCAAAACCCCATGTTCCGGGGACTGCGGAAGCCGTGACCGTTGCTGCTCCGCCGTTGGCCGCATTGCCGTATTGATCGGCGATGAATATCACGGGATTGGTCACCAGCGTGCCGCCGTTAGCAGTGGGTGCCGCCGGTTGGGTTGAAATGAGCAGTTGCGTTGCGGGACCGGCTGCAATGGGTTGGGTCACCAAGTCTTCGGAATATCCATTCGCGCTGACCACAATGCTTAACGGTTGAGCGGTGTGGTAAATCGGATTGGCCGTCATGTCAAATGTGATGCTGGTCGTGCCTTTCGTTATGCCCGAGTTGAACGGGGGAAGCGTGGAGTAAAGGTTGGTGTTGCCAACCAAAATGTTGGTGATGGAGGACAGCCAGGTGGACCAATTGCCGCTTTGCAGGGTGAGGACAAAGGAATTGCTCAACACCGTGATATTAACTGCATTCGTGAGAACGGGCGGGGTTCGAAGATTGATCCCGGCACCGGTCGGCACAAAATCAATGCCTTTCATAAACACCGAAGGGCCATCGGGCTCACTGAAGACAACGGTCGGCGGGGTTGAGGCAAGAATAGGTGCCGCACCCAATCCGGTAATGTCGGTGACGGTGAAAACATAGTTGCCGGCCCCAGTGGTGCCATAAAGAGTCGCACCACCGCTGCCATTGTTGACAGCGCAAATGCCGTCGGCCAAGGAACTGTCAGTAAAGCCAAGCGATACTGTGCCAGATAAACTCCAAGTCCCGCCGACCAAGGAGAATTTTTCGATTTGACCACCATCATTGACGTAAATGATGTCATAGGTTCCATTGTTTTGTGACGAAACCATGTAAAAGTCCTGCCCGGAAGCATCGTTAGATGTTAAGCCAGGCAGATGAGTAATCGTCTTGCCATCACTCGAAATGGTTGCAACGGTATTTGACTTTTGGCTTAAGGCATAGATTGTGCCACCAAAAACCTTAATCGCGCGCTGATTAGCCACAGAGGCGGGCGTGGTGGCATTGTTTAAATACGTTCCACCTTTGTCCGCGAAATACCAATTAACATTGTCAAAAGTGCCTGCAGCGCGAGTTTGATTTCCCGCAACTCCGGTGTAGGACGCCTGTAGCACATAATTGCCGCTGGCATTCAACGTCCCAACACCGCGCAGAAGAATTTGGGTCTCATCTGGCACGCCGGTTGGATCCTCGGCGCCAGTGAACGCCAGCAAACTCTTGTCGTTGCTCAAGCCAAGCCGGCCGGTGCTGCCATTGTTGGCCTGGCGCAATGCACCAGACCCGGTATAGGGAATATCAATTGTCTGAACCAAGGAGCCGCTTTCAGGATTTACTTCGATGATTGAAAATGTCGAAGAGGTGCTGTTCGTGTATAACTGCTCGACGGCCAAGTTGCCCGGCGTAAAAGCTCCCGCCCTGGCTACTGTCGGCATCGCCGCTAACAGCGCGGCAGCAGTTAACAGGGTTGTATTGATTAAACTGCACACTATTTTAAGACGTTTCATTTTTATTTGGTTTGTTGTTGTGTTTGCCCGAACTCCCATATGGAAATTATCGGGTGTCAGTGAAACAAAAACGTGTGACGATAAAATGTCGCTCTTGTAACATTTGCGTGACAGACCCAAACCCAGCCGGTTTGTCACACAATCGTCACAATTCAGCCATTCATTTGTAACACGGCTCCGGCAACATTTTCTTGAATGGCAATCAAACCATTCAATCATTTAATCCAATTAATTTTTAAGATGAATGGCGGCAACAAACCATGAAATTACAAAATAACAAGACAAGGCCCGGCTTCACCCTGATTGAACTGCTGGTGGTCATCGCGATTATAGCGATTCTGGCCGCGATGCTCCTGCCCGCGCTGGCCAAGGCCAAATCCAAGGCCCAGCAGATTGCCTGCCTAAACAACATGAAACAATGGGGGCTGGCCGACTCGATGTATGTGGATGACAGCAACCAGGTGTTTCCGTGGCCGAGATACCAGGTAAGTTCAACCCAGCAACAGGACAACCCGACGTGGGGCGATGTCCAGACATTTTATAATTTGGGAAAAGGCAATGATGTATGGTGTAACGCCCTGCCCTCCTATGTCGCCGGCCAGCCGCTTTACAAATACGTGCTCGACCCCGTCGGTTTTTCCAGCACCAAGTCCATCTTCACCTGCCCGACGGCCGTCTCCCAAGGCATTCTGACTGCGGACATTCCAATATCTCATGGATACATGAAGGCTTCGGCTCGACCGCTGTTCAACTATGCGATGAATTCAAAATCCCTGGCAAACGAAGGGGCCAACGCCATCCTTAAAACGGGAATGGTCATGCACCCTTCAGCCTTCGTGCTGTTCTCCGAAGTCCGCAACCGATCTGACGAGAAGCCGTTTAACGGCACTTCGGCCAACCAGATTGACCTGGCCACCCCGCATTGTTACACGACGCGTTTCTCCGCGCGGCACAGCGGCGGCGGGGACATCACTTTCTCGGACGGTCACGCGGCCATTTTCAAATACGCCCATGTCGTCGATACTGACGGCAAGGATCCCGGGAATTACGACATCAACTGGGATTGCAGCGGCATCACCGTTCCTTGATTCTTTCTTCGCAAATTTATTACGCACTTAACGATGAAAAATGTTCATTCCCTCTTTCGGGGACGTCTGTTTCCCATTCTGTTTTCACTGGCTGTCGCCATCGCGCCGCTACGCGCCGACGACACGATGGACCAACCGACCCAGCCGGTTGTTTTAGGCCATCTTCAATATCTCGCCGCCGGCAAGCCCGACGCCATCGCCCTGCTCGCACCGCCGCCGCTGCCCGGTTCGCCGGAACAGGCCGCCGACCTGGCGGAAGTAATCACGGTTTATCACGCCAGCACATCAAACGACATAGCCGCCGCCTATTCGGAAAAGAAATTTTCCATCTTCAACTTCACGCCCGCCATCGGCGATTTTTTCCAACCCGGCAAATTTCCCAAGACCGAAGCGTTTTTTGAGCGGGTGCAAACACAGGCCGAGACCGTGACGGATAATGCCAAGAATTATTACAAGCGACCGCGTCCTTACACGATTGATCCCAGCCTGGCCAACGGCAAACTGGAAAAAAGCTACAGTTACCCCAGCGGCCATTCGACCGAATCCATGGTGCTCGCGCTCGTGCTGGCGGACTTGTTTCCGGACAAACATGATGCCATCATCGCCAAGGCGCGGAACATCGGCTGGCATCGCGTGGAGATTGCGCGGCATTATATGACCGACATTTATGCCGGGCGCGTGCTGGCGCAGGCCATCGTGCGGGAGATGAAGACCAATTCTGATTTCCAAAAAGATTTTGCCGGGGTGCAGGCGGAAATGGCAGCGGCGCAGAAATGATTTGACCGACGGTTAATAAAACCATGAAAAAAATTCTGCCGCTGATGATGGTTCTGCTGTCAGGCCTGGCGCACGCCCAAAACGGTCAATTCCTGCCCGGCCAGCTCGCGGTCCTGCGGGCCGGGGATGGAGTGATAAACCAGCAGCTCAAGCAGGCGCCCCTGTTCATAGACCAGTTCAATCCGAAAGATGCCAACGCCGTGCCTTCCTGCTCCGTGCCAATCCCAACCAACGGGGCGAACTCGTTTTTTTTCAACGGCCGCGCCGCGACCGAGGGTCTGCTGACCCGCTCGACTGACCGCCGGTTGCTGGCCTTCGCCGGTTACGGTGGTGTCAATCTGCTTGAAAAATCAGGAACGCCGTCGCTGCTGGACATCCAACGCGGCTTCTGCACCGTGGATGCGACGGGAACCATCAAAACATTTTTATATCCGGCGCATGACGTCAACGAGAAGGTCAATCCGCGCGGGGTGGCGACGGACGGAGCGAACCATTTCTGGGGCAGTGGCAACGCGGGTGGGACGTTGTATTATAACCCGGCCGCCGGCAAATCAACGGTTCAGTTTCAACCATTTCAAAACTCGCGGGCCGCAAAAATCATCGGCGGCGTTCTTTATGTCACCTTGAACGGACCGGATGGGAAGGCCATTGACGAGCCGGCGGGAATTTACCGGTTCACGGACAGCTCCGGCACCGCCCTGCCCCTGCCACGCCAGAAGGATGCGATCATAGATCTGGTGGTTCCCGCCGCCGAGCCATTCACGAAAATCGCCGGGTTCGACATGAGCCCGGACCAAACCATCGCTTACACGGCCGACACCGTGGCGGGGATTCAAAAATATGTGAAGTCCGGCGGAGCTTGGAAACTGGCCTATAACTTTGCGATTCCCCAAACCATTCCCGCCGACGAGAACCACGGCACCGGCTGCTTCGGACTGACAGTGGATTTCAGCGGTCCGGCTCCGGTGATTTATGCCACCACCACCGAAGGCTGGGAAGGCAGCGTGAACTCCAACCGCGTGGTTCGCATTGTGGATACCAATGCCAAAGCTGCGGTGGCCACTGTGGCGCAGGCTCCGAGCGACAAGATCGCTTTTCGCGGCATTGATTTCACCCCTGAAACTGGAACCGGCAGCGCCGCCAAACCCTGACTGGAATTGGTGCTCACAAATGCCGGGACACCACCGGAATTTAAACGATGTCACCGGATTGTCACACGGCGGACATTAGTCTGTAACCAGATTATGGAGAATAGTCGCAGCAGAAACCAGACTGCAACCGGATTTTAAAAACAAAAAACAAATAAGGAGAAAATGAAAAACAAACAGATCGTTTCCATGGCGGCATTGATTGCTGCTTCGCTGTCGGCGGCGCACGCCGATACCATCACGGCTTGGAACTTCGAAAACCTGACGACCGCCACCAATCTGGCCCCGGCCGCCTCCACGGGTGTGGGCGCGGCCAGCGACCTTGGCATGGGGATTTATCCCACCCCGGCTGCAGGTAACAACACCCCCGATGTCGTGCTCGGCAAGAGTTCAGACACCGGCGCGAACGGGAATGCGAACACCTCTCTTACTTGGCGTGTCCGGGCAACGGGCGGTGGAAACGGTTGGTCGAGCGCGGCACCCATTGGCTCGCAGGGAGCCATGTTTGGCGCGAGCACCGTGGGATATACCGGAATTAGCGTCACCTTTGACTGGTATACGACGACTCAGGGTGAGGCGAATTTGCAACTGGAATACACCACGGATGGAATCACCTTCAACAATGTTGCATTCTCAATCGGTGCCAACACCGGCATCTCCCTGGCGAACAACAGCACCTCCCTAAATACGGTTAATGGCTGGTATGGCCATGCGACCGCTCAGGATTGGTTCACCGGTTTGAGCGCAAACATCACCGATCCGGCTGCGGCCAACAACCCGAACTTCGCCATTGAAATGGTGAACGCTTCGACGGGGGCCGACAATGTGGCTGCGGCCGGAACTGCCTTGAATAACAGCTCGGGCAACTGGCGCTTTGACAACATTATTATCAGCGGTGCCGTGATTCCTGCTCCGGAACCCACCACTCTGGCCTTGGCCGGTTTGGGCGGGCTGGCGGCACTGGTCGCTGTCCGTCGTCGGAAATAATCAGGGCATTTCCAACTGCCCCGCTCCGGGAAACTGGAGCGGGGCTTGTTTTTGATGCCAATAAATTGTGGAGAGTAATTTTGTGTTCTTTGTGAAATTTATTAAAAAAGTATTTTGGCTTTTGTTCATGAGTCCACTGCTGGCACAGGCTGATGGAACCAATTTTCAAATCAGCAGCATCAATCCCACCGGCCAAATATCCTGGACCAACGCTTTCACCAGCGGAGTTTGCACCGTGGAAGCCGCCACCCAGCTCACCGTTGGCAGCACGGTCTGGATTCCACAGCAAAATTATTTCACCACAAATTCAAGCGGGATGGGAATGGTTTCAATCTCACCCAGCAACGGTTTTTTCCGTCTGTTGGCGGTGGATATTTCCACCAACACGCCGCTGGCCTACACGAATCTGGTGCAGTCTTACGGCCTCCTGCACACCATCGCGGGCAACGGCGACGCCGGCTACAACAACCCCGGACAGGACGTCACGAACTACTGGCAACCTCAGTTTGAAGGTGGTTATGCCACGAACGCCGCGCTGTCGCGTCCACACTTTGCAATGGAAGATAATTTTAGCAACGTGTTCATCGTGGACAAGGACAGCGATGCCGTTTTGGAAGTCACACCGGACGGCCGCATCCACACCGTGGCCGGCACGCACGCCATTGGCAACGGCCCGGACACCTCCACGCTCGCAACGACCGTCGCGATGAGCACGCCCAATGGCCTGTGGGTGCGCGGCGACGGCACGGTTTATGTGCTGGACACCGGCAACGCCAAGGTGCGCCGGCTGGACACGAACGGCATGTTGACGACCCTCTTCACCGACACCCACAGCAAGGGCATCAGCGGCGGGCGCGGATTGTGGGTGAAGGATGATGAATCGCTCGTTTATTATTGTTCCAGCAGCCATCTGCGACAGTGGACTCCCGGTGGCGGTGTTGTGGATCTGAATAGTGATTTCAACGACCTTGGCAACATCATCATCAGCGGCACCAATATCGTCGCCACCGACCGGAGCGACAACACCGTTTGGCTGGTGACCACCAACACCGGCACCCGCACGCTCCTGTTCGGCAACGGCGGCACCAACCTCGTCGTGGACGGCTCGCTTGCCCTGACCAATGCGTATTACGGCGTTCGCGGCGTCTGGCAGCCGCCGACCGGCGGTTATTTTCTGGCCACGGACTACGGCGCCCAGTTTCTCTTTGTGGACAACGCGGGTGTGGTTCACCTCTTCGTCAACGGTTACGCCGACTCCCATGCCGGCGACGGCCAGTGGTTTTACAACAACCCGACCGGCTACAAGCTCGGGCAGTTGCGTTCCGTCTCGATGGACAAGCAGGGCAACCTGCTGATCGTGGAAAACGACACGGGCTATGTCCGGCGGATTGATTTCCAACGGTTGAAGCCGTGATGGGCCGCGTTCAAAAACAGAACGGAAACGATTAGAACTGACTGATTCGCGGCGGATTCGTTTTGGCGCGGGGTTTTATTTTCCCGCCAGACCGGCCTCGGTCTCCACCCAGCGCGCCAGGAGCCACAGCAGATCGGACAAGCGGTTGAGGTAGATGATGATTTCCGCGTTCTTCATTTCACCCGTCTCCTGCAAGACGCACACGCGGCGTTCGGCGCGGCGGCAGACGGTGCGCGCCACGTCGAGCGCGGCGGAATTTTGCGTTGCGCCCGGCGTGGCCCAGCCTTTGAAGCTGATTTTCTGCGCCTCGATTTCCTTCACCAGCGCGTCCAGCTTCGCCGTCATGGCCGGCGTCACCCGCAGATGGCCGTCCTTCGCATAGCGCGGCAAATCCTCCGGCGTCACGCTCAGCTCGCCCATCACGTCCACCAGGCTTTTCTGGATCCAGAACAAATTGTCGCGCACGAAATTCTCCGTGGCCGTGGCGCGCGCCAGACCGAGCGCCGCGTTCAACTCGTCCACCGTGCCGTAGGCCTCGACGCGCGCGTGGGTTTTCGCGACGCGCCGGTTATACATCAGGCCCGTCGTGCCGCCGTCGCCCGTCTTGGTCGCAATGCTCATGGCGACCAGCTAACCGGTTTAACCCGCGCTTGCCAAGCAGAACCTGCCCGCCGTGAACGGATAAGATTTTACTTTTCGGCGGCAACACGATTAACTTTGCGCCGAACAATTTTCAACGCGGCATTTTATACATCACGATGAAGAACAATCAGGACATTTATATCGGCACGGACAGCGGCGCCACCACGTCCAAGGTGGGCGGCGTCTGGGCGGATGGCACCACGATTTCCACCAAGCTCCGCCAGCAGCCGACGGATTCCCAAAACGGCCCCGACGCGGTCGTCCGCAACTGGGTTGACGCCATCACGGGATTTTTGCAGGAAAACGGTTTGTCCTGGGACCAGGTTCGCGGCGTGGGCCTGGCCATTCCGGGCCCCTTTCGCAGCCGGGGCGTGCTGGATTGTCCGCCCAACCTGCCGGCTCCGTTTCACGGCTGGGATGTCCAGTCCGCCTACAGCAAGGCGCTGGCGGCCAAGGCCGGCCGCCCCATCCCGCTGACCGTCGGCAACGACGGCAACTACGGCGGCGTGGCCGAGGCGCAGCACGTGCGCGGCAACAGCTCCGGCGGCGTGCTCATGCTGGCGCCCGGCTCCGGTCTTGGTTGCGCCTATGTGGACGCCAAAGGCCTGCCGCTGGACGGCGACACCTTGAACGGCATGGAAGGCGCGCACATGCCCGCCCCGCTCCACCTGATGAACATCAAGCCCTTCACCTGCGGCTGCGGCAAGGGCTGGGGCTGCGTCGAGGCCTACACCACCATCTCCGGCCTGCCGCAATTGCTGGCGGAATTCCTGCCCAAATATCCCGATCATGCGCTGGCCAAATCTCCGGCCGCGCCCAAGGAAAAGGCGCTCGCGCTGCGCGGTCTGGCGCAGAAGGGCGATCCGCTCGCCGTCGAGATTTTTAATTTCCAGGCCAAGGCGCTGGGCCTGCACGTCGCCAATCTCGCCATGGTGGTGGACCCGCTGTTCGTCGTCATCGGCGGCGGGCTGATGGACCCGGAGGCGACCACGGACGAATTTCGCGAGCGTTACCTGCGCATCATCCGCGAATCGGCCATGCCGTATCTCTGGCCGCAACAGCGGACGCGCATGACCATCGTGCCGGCGTCGCTGGGCGAACTGTCCCAGGCCATCGGTGCCGCGCTGGTGGCGCTGTATCAGAGCCGCGCCTGAGGCAAGAAAATGGCTGGGCTATTGTCACAAGCCCGCCAGGGCTGGCATCTGTGTAGCACTGAAATAAACCGATGAACCCAGCTCCGTAGGAGCCGGCATCGTCCGAATCTGCCGCTCCTGACGGAGCTTTAATTGATTGGGGATGCAATGCTACAAGGATGCCGCGCCGATGGCGCTGGACAGGCGGCGGGCAACGGCGGCACGGACTTAAATAGTTCTCGACAACAAAGAAGGCCCGAAATACGGTTCAAGACATGGAAAAAATATTGCCGCACCTTGCGGTAGAAGAACAAAGTTAGGCCACTTATGAGATTGAGCCGATTCATAATTACCAGTCTATGCTTGCTGCCAGTTCTCATCGTGTTGTATGCCTTTATTGACAGTTGGAGCGAGGACTGGATGCCGCAAGATCCGCCACTTCCATTTCGTTGGGCTGTCGTGATGTGGTTCATCAGAGTGGCATTGTGGCCTTTTTTATGGTTGCGAGAAGACCCGCATGGGATTACTTGGTTCGCATTGATTCTTGTGGCGGCACTGTTTTGGGGTTTTATTATCGAGTTACCTATTATGGTAAAGAGACGCCTGTGGCCTAACCAGTCGCCGGCGCCATCCGCCGTTGGCGCTGTCCGTTCCGCTGTCGCGGTTCCCGCCGCGAGTCGGCGGTGGTTCAGCTTTTTTCATTAGGCCGAAATCACACACCACAAAACAAACCATGAAAAAAAACATCGCACTCATATTCGCGGCCAGTTCTTTATTTCTGGCTGGTTGTTGCACAATTCATCACACGGCCAGTTGGGAATATCAAACTCGCTATGACTTGTCGGACGCGGAATTAAATAAGCTGGGTGAGCAAGGATGGAAGGTCGTCGGCTTCGCCAAGGACGAAAGTGTGGGCCCAAACCATTGCGATTATGTTTTGGAGAGGCGGAAAGAGTGAGCATGATTTTTTGGTTTAGTTTCACATTTGCAGTGCGACAAACCCTGTTTCATGCGCAGGAGTTAACGGGTGAAGTGACCGGTTGTGTCAGCGGGTTTCGGCTTTGAATGATTGGCCACAGCCACCGGCAGCGGCACCGGCGTGGCGGTGAGCTTTTGATAAGACAAAATTCCCCGGACAATCGCCGCCGCCATTTGTTTGCGGTAGGCCGCGTCAAAAATCTTTTTGCCCTCGCTGGGATGCGTCATGTAGCCGCCCTCGATGAGAACCGCCGGCATCTCCGCATCGCGCAGCACCGCGAACCGCGCCCGCCGCACGCCGCGATCCTGCACCCCCAGGTTCCGCACCAGCGATTTTTCCATCTGATACGCGAGCAGCAGGCTCTGATATTCCGAGCGGTTCGCCGTCGTCGGGCCGTAGCTGCCGCCCTCGCCCTGCGCGTTGGACGACGCCGCGCCGACGGGCGTGATGCAATAGGTTTCCGGCCCCTCGACTTCGTTCCTGCCGGCCTGCGTGGCGTTGAAATGCAGGCTCACAAACAAATCCGCGCCGTGCTGGTTGGCGAGGTCCGGGCGCAACGGCAAATCCACATACACATCCTTGCTGCGTGTCATGATGACATTGAAGCCCGCGCGCCTGAGCTGGTCGCGCAGTTCCTGCGCCAGCGCGAGCGTGTAGGTTTTTTCACTGTGCCCGAAAAATCCGAAGCCGACGCGATTGCCGGTGTCCTTGCCGCCGTGGCCGGGGTCAAGACAGATGGTCGTGATTTTTTTCGGCGCGACATAGCGGGACGGATACAGCAGCGGGCGGATGGTCTTGTCCAAGTCCAGTTGCGAGACGAACGGCACGCCCTTCACGTTCGCCACCGGAAAGGACAGCCGCACGTTCACGCCGTTGATTTCCGCCTGCGCCGAATCCACGTCGAACACCATCTGCGCCGTGCGGTTGGTCAAAACGATTTCATGGCCGTTGTCGCGGGTGAAACCGTAGAAGCCGGTCGCGCGCGCCCAGTCGCCGAGCGGCGTGTAGTTGTGACCGTTGATGAGCGCCGCGTGTGCGGCCGGCCCGCCGGAGGCGAGCAGAGCCGCAACGAACAGCGCAAACAATTGCTTCATGGCCGCGCAGATTGCCTGTGCGCCGCGTTTGTTTCAAGGCAAAGCGCTCGGCTGGCTGGCCGGCGATGGTGTCGGCGGCGGCGGAATCGCAAACACATCATAGCCATACTGCGCGAAGTAATACAGCGGATACGCGCGTTTGAACACCAGCACCGGCAACAGCAAAACCGTGCCGATGAACGGCAGCAGCAGCAGGCAGCCCGCGCAGCAGCACGTCACCAGCACCACGGCAAGAACGAGCATGCTGATGGCCATGCCGAGGACGATTTGGAACAGGAGATACAGCACGAACGATCCGGGATGTTCCGCCAGTAAAGCAAACAATTCCCGCCACGCCGCCAGACAACTGCCGCCGCGCAAATACTGGATGGGCACCACGAAATCCACGAGGAACTTGTGGATGATGGCGAATACCACCGCCACCAGCAGCAGCCCCAGACCCAAACCCACCGCCGTCAGCACCCCGGCCACATCCGCTTCGCCATTCAGAAACATCCGCAGGATGGCCAGCAGCATGAACACCACCAGTGGCAGCGTTAAAATCATCCCGATCAAACCCAGAACGATGCGGAAGCGGAACAGGCTGTTGGCCTCGTTGGCAAACTTGCTCCATGGCTCCGCCACCTCCGCCTTGTCCAGCGCCACGCAGTGCAGAAACATGAATTTACCCCGGCTGTTCAACCACAGCACCAACAGCCACATCGCCGCGCCCATCAGCACGAGCAGAATCGCCACCGGAATGATCCAGCCCAGATTGAACATCACATAATCACTGGCCTTGTGATAAAACTGCCGGAACTGTTCCGCCGGCTGGCCATTGTGATCGCCGAAATGATTGCCTGTGTTGAAATTGCCGCCACCGCCACCACCGGACTCGCCAAGACCGGCGAGCCACGCGCAGAAACCGATGGTGATCCACTTGGCGAGGTCGAACGGTTTGAACAGCATCTGCTTCACGCGTTCGAGCGCCGGGGCGACGGGTTCCGCCACGCTGATTTCGCGCGGGCGACTGGAGGGTGGTGGTTGAATGCTCATGGCTGGTTCCTTTCTTAATTTTTTGACTCGCTCAACAAACCCATGCAAAACCCATGATGCTTGGCAGTGGCATGAATGTGGAGGCTTTCACGGGATTATATTAACTGCTGATTTATTTTGATTAGATAAAATTTCCTGCGGCCGTCCGCAAGCAATTTTAGACCAGTCCGTTCTTTTTTGCGAACCGGTCACGATGGCAGTCTGAATGCCATCCATAATCCGGCCGGTCATCGCAACGCACCGACCCTGCCAGCGAATAATGCCGGAACAAGGTTCACGTTCCGGCTTTTTGTTTTCATTAAGAAACCCAGTGAAATTTTATTCATCAACCGAAGGTTGCGCCGGCCCGGCATTCAGCTACGATGCCAGTGAAGAATTAACGGAGGCACTGGTTTGTTTATGAATCGCTCGCGCTCCCGAAATTCTTGCGGCAAATGCAATGACTGGAAATCCGGGCAGTTTCATGGTAATATTTCACGGTAATGATTTTGGTGGCATTCAGGGTTTAGCCCCATGGAGAGGGCCAGTCCATGCCTCCATAGTGGTTTCAAAATGCCCAACAGACCGGTTATGTGTGCGCTGGCAGGAACATCCATAAATTGCCTATGAAGATGCCCGTCACTCTTCTGGCAATAATGTTGATAAGCCGTCTTGAAGTTCCGGCCGGTGATGGTTCTTCTGTCACAAATCTCACCAGTCCCAGCAACTATCTCACCGCCATGCCGACCACCACCAACGGGGTAAATACCAATGCAGTGCCGGTCATGAAGCTCAAGCCGGCAACGAACGCACCGTCAAATCTCCCGGTTCCAATCGGGTTGACGGTGCAAAAGGCGTGACAGGAGAAACGGTGTGACGTCCGCCTGCGGCCGGTAACACGGGTTGCGCAGCCCGGACGCCAGACACAACAGCCTCGAAAGCTGCACGGATTGAAACACGCCAAGCCTTCGGGACGTGGCCAGTCCTTGCGGGCGGCCATGAAGCCGGAGCGGGAAACGCGATTCCAAACAGCGGCACATTTTATAATTGTTACCCGGAGCCGGAGGGTTAGACTTGACCTCATTATGAAAAAGCTCGCCATTGTTTTGGGAATTCTGGTCGTGCTGGGCATTCTGGTTTTAGCCCTGATTGCGATTGCCGGTGGAAGCTACAACCGCCTCGTCAGGCTGTCGCAAGGCGTGGACAGCCAGTGGGCGCAGGTGCAGAACGTCTATCAACGGCGGGCCGACCTCATCCCCAACCTTGTGGCGACGGTTTCCGGCGCGGCCAATTTCGAGAAGTCCACGCTGACGGAAATCACCGCCGCGCGGGCCTCGGTGGGCCAGGTGAAGCTGGATCCCAATTCCGCGCCGACCGATCCCGCCAAGCTCGCCGCGTTTGAATCGGCGCAGGGACAGCTTGGTTCCGCATTGTCCCGCCTGCTGGTGGTGGTGGAGCGTTACCCGGATTTGAAAGCGACGGAGAATTTTAAGGAACTACAGTCACAGCTCGAAGGCACGGAAAACCGCATCAGCGTGGAGCGCCGGGATTTCAACACGGCGGTGCAGAACTATGACACGGCCATCAAGTCGTTTCCGGCGGTGTTTTATGCGTCGGCGTTGGGCTTTCAATACAAGCCCTATTTTAGCGCCACGCCGGGGGCCGAAACGCCACCCAAGGTCTCATTCGATTTCAACAACGCGCCGGCCACCAATCATTGAGCCGTGCGACGTTTCTGCCTCATCTTGGTCTTGCTGCTGGGTTTCCAGCTGTTCGCGGATGAAGTCATCCCGCCCGCGCCGAGGGCTTATTTCAACGACTATGCCGGAGTCGTCTCCTCCGGCGCCGTGTCACAGTTGAACCAGACGCTGGAAAATTTCGAGCGCCAGACCTCCGAACAAATCGTGGTGGCTGTCTTCCCGAAGATGCAGTCGGACTCGGACATCGCCGATTACACGGTGCGCGTGGCGCGGCAGTGGCAGGTTGGGTTGAAGGACAAGAACAACGGCGCGGTGCTGTTCGTCTTCGTGCAGGACCACAAGATGTTTCTGGAGGTTGGCTACGGACTGGAAGGCGTGCTGCCGGATGCGCTCTGCAAACGGATTCTGGACGAACAGATTTCCCCGCGTTTCAAGGCCGGTGATTATGACGGCGGCCTGACGGCGGGCGTGCAGGCCATCCTCGCCGCCACCAAGGGCGAATACAAGGGGAACGGGACGACGGTGGCGGATGGACATTCAGGAGCAATTGAACCGCGCATTGTTATCCTGGTCATATTCGCGGTGATTTTTTTCATCTTCCTGCGAGGCGGGAATTTTGGCCGCGGTTACTCGGTATGGACCATTGGCAGCGGCGGCAGTGCAGGCAACTGGGGTGGCGGAGGTTTTGGCGGCGGCGGATTTTCGGGAGGCGGCGGTGGCGGTGGATTTTCCGGTGGTGGCGGCAGCTTTGGCGGCGGCGGCGCGGGAGGAAGCTGGTAATTTATGCACCCGAAAACTTTTTCAAAACATTTGCAGCACGAGGCCATCGTCGCGGCGATCCGCGAGGCCGAACAAAAGACCTCCGGCGAAATCCGCGTCAGCATCAGCCCCAAACATGTTGATGATGCAGTGGCCGCCGCGCAGGCGGAATTTCTGCGCCTCGGCCTGAACAAATCCTCGGAACGGAAAAGCGTGCTAATCTTCGTGTGCCCCCGCGCCCACAAGTTTGCGGTCATCGGCGACGAGGCCGTTCACGCGAAGTGCGGAGATGAATTCTGGCGGCAACTGGCGGATGCGATGGCCGGTTACTTTCGCAAATCCGAATTCACGCCGGGCATCCTGCACGGCGTGCAGAAGGCCGGCGATCTGCTGGCGGAACATTTCCCACGCCGGCACGGGTGAACGCAGCGGCGCAACGGGAATTCAGATTCAAGATTGAACAGAATCGCAGCACCCCTGTCTGACTAAATGTAGGTTTCATGTAGTTTCTGTTTTGATTCAGGGTTGGGAACCTGGCCGGAAGCGGTCAGGTTCTTTTTTATGCCCGGATTGGATGGCGGCTTTTCATCCCGTTGCCCATGGATTTGCTCAAACGGCAACCCAGATGAGCAATCCTGCCAGGGCGGCCAGCGTCACCGGAATTCCCAGTCTAGCGAAATCCCAAAAGAAAATTTTGATACCCATGTCGTGCGCCTGCTGGACCACGATGATGTTGGACACGCTGCCGATGATGATCAGGCTGCCGCCAAAGCTGTTGGCCAGCGCGAGAATGTAAGGTGTGGCCGGTGCGGCAAGATTGACCACTTTGAGCAACAGCATGATCGCGGCGGAATTACCCACCATATTGGACAGAACCGCCGTCGTCATCGTCAGACTGCCGGGAGCATTGAGATTAAAACCACTTTGCGCCATCCATTGAACGGCATTCTGGCCATAACCGGTGGATTGAAACGCCCCGGCAACCACAAACAAGCCCATGAAGATTACCAGAATTGGCCACTCCACCAGTCCCAGCAGATCCTCGGTGCGGAATTTGGTGCTGGCCAGATGAATGCCGGCGGCCGCGAGAACGATGACTTCCTTGGGCAGCGACGTGAAGAACAGGCCGATAACTGCGCCGAGAATGAGAATGCCCTTGATGGTGTGCAGGCGGTTGAAGGAATAGCTTTGCTGCGGCACCCCGTTTCCGAAGGACAACGGAGCCTGAAGATTATTTCGTGACATCAGCCAGATAATTCCGAAAGCGGCGAACATGGCAAAACAAACGGGCACGCAACTCCACAACAGATAATGGCCAAACCCCAGATGGGTGACCTGGCCAATCATCATGTTCTGCGGGTTTCCAATCAAAGTCGCCGCCGCGCCAATGTTGCTGGAAATGGCGAGTGCAATCAAAAACGGGACGGGATTAATTTTTTTGCGCAACAACGCGACGCCGGTGACCGGTGCAAAAACGAAACAAACGATGTCGTGGTTCAGAACGGCGGAAAGCCCGCCGCTGACCAGCATCAGAATCAAAAGAAACCTCGCGGGATGGGCCAGTTGTTGGGCGAGGCCCGACGCCACCCGGTCATAAAACCCCGACAGGCGAAGCTGGGCGGAGATGACAAAAAATCCAAAGAGCAGGCAAATCGTCGGCCAGTTGACATAGGAGACGGCATCGGCGGTGTTGACGCCGCCAAAAATCATCATCCCAATCGCCCCCAGCAGGGCGATGCCGGCGCGGTTTAGCTTCAATCCAGGAATGTGTCCAACTGCGATCCCAAGATAGGTCACAACGAAAATCGCCAGGATGATTTTGAAAGGCTCCATTTATGCGAGGTAGATTTTCATTGGGTTACCGTTGATGTTTCCGCCGGATGAGGGATCTGACCTTCAACAACCAACCAAAGCCGGCCAGCGCCAAAATAATTCCAGCCAGCTGCACGGGAATTTTACGAATCCCCACACCCGCGATGCCGAGAGCCACACCGCCCACAAAAACCAACACGGCAAACAGGATGGCCTGCCGATATTTCCTGACGGTCAGATGAATGACGGACACGGTTTCATCTGTTTCGACCGGTTTCGGCAGAATTGCAACATTGGGAACCGCCAGCAGGATGTCGCAGGATGGACACCGGAATTTTTGTCCGGATGCGTTTCGGTTGACTTCAATATTTTGTCCACACGGACAACGGAGTTTGATTGCGTCCACACCTGATTCTTAAAAGAATAGAAGATTGTTACCAGCAGATTCAACTGTAGCCGGGTGCGTTTCTTTATCATGGCTGGTGAGGGCGTATCCGACTTTTCCGTTCTCAAACGACGGTCGCTCCGTGTTTAAACCGTTGGAGACCGTCACCAACATTCACGTCCACACCAGCCACTTTGAATGTCGTCTCCTTCCCCGTTCTGTCAGGCGGGTCGCCAACTCCAATCTTTGTGCTAATTGACTGGCTTGTTTGAAAGTTTTGGCGCAAGATAAACCATGATAAAAACCAAGCCCGCCCGCCGTCCCCGTTCCCAACCGCTCGCCACCGGCCAGGTCTGGCGCATGGCCGAGGCCAATTTGCAGGTGGGCATGGTCGGCAAACTGCTGGTGCATTACAAACTCGGCAAGCCCAACGCCATCCGCGTGGCCAACTCCTGCAGCGGCATCAAGACCATCGAGAAATATCTGAAGACCAACAAGGCCGTGCTGGTTTAAGCGCACAGGTTTGGCAGCAACGCTCCTCGCGGGTGAAACAACCAAAGCTGGAACACAGAATTGTTCTGGCTGCGTGATTTTTCAAAGCTTAAAAGTTGATTTCTTCCGCCAATCGTTTTTAATTCGTGGTTCAATTTTGAAATGAACATCCACGAATACCAAGCCAAACAGTTGCTCGCCAGATACGGCGTCACCGTCCCGCTCGAAATCCCCGCCAAATCGCTCGCCGAAGTGCGACCGGCGGCGGAAAAAATCACCGCCAGCGGCAGCGCCAAGGTCGTCGTCAAATCGCAGATCCACGCCGGCGGCCGCGGCAAGGGCACGTTCAAATCCGGTTTTCAAGGCGGCGTGAAAGTGACTTCGTCAGTGGACGAAGCCATTTCCGTTGCCGAGAAAATGCTCGGCCAGGTTTTGGTAACGAAACAAACCGGCCACGACGGTCGCATGGTGCAAACGCTGCTGCTCGCCGCCGGCGCGAAAATCAAAAAGGAATTTTATCTCGCCGTGCTGCTCAATCGCGAAACATCCCGCCCGCTCATCATGGCCAGCACCGAAGGCGGCATGGACATCGAGGAGGTGGCCGCGAAGCATCCCGAAAAGATTTTCAAGGAAACCATTGATCCCGCCGTCGGCATCATGCCGTTTCAGGCGCGCAAAATTGCCGCCGCGCTCGGCCTCAAAGGTGATTTGTTCAATGCCGGCGTGAAGCTCGTCACCGGCGTCTATAACACCTGGTGGGAATGCGACGCTTCGATGGTGGAACTAAATCCGCTCGCGGTCGTTGAACTCGCCGATGGAAAAGAAACCGTCATGGCGCTCGACGCGAAAATTTCGCTCGATGACAACGCGCTGTATCGCCACAAAGATATTTTGGAGATGCGCGATTTGAACGAGGAAGCGCCCCTGGAAATTGAAGCTTCAAAGTTCAATTTGAATTACATCAAGCTCGACGGCTCCATCGCCTGCCTCGTGAACGGCGCGGGCCTGGCGATGGCGACGATGGACATCATTCAGCATTTCGGCGGCAGCCCGGCGAACTTTCTCGATGTGGGCGGCGGCGCGAGCAAGGAGCAGGTCACGGCGGCGTTCAAGATCATTTTGAGCGACCCGAACGTGAAGGGCATCCTCGTGAACATTTTCGGCGGCATCATGGATTGCAACGTCATCGCCACCGGCATCGTCGCGGCGGTGAAGGAAACCGGCTTGCAACTCCCGCTCGTCGTCCGGCTCGAAGGCAACAATGTCGTCGCCGGCAAAAAAACGCTGGCCGAATCCGGCGTGGCCATCATCACCGGCGATTCGATGGCCGACGCGGCGCAGAAAGTTGTCAAAGCCGTCGGCAAATAAAAATGCAAGTTACGCCTGAACTCGTTGAGCTTTTGACGCCACTAGCCATTCAATGGGCAGCGGAAGAAGAGGCTTTTGCGCTTAAACATGGCGAACCGCTGAATGAAGTAGAACTCGGTTACGCAAAGAAAATTGGGATTCAATTTTCCGAACAAGTTCGACTGTTAAAAATTGCCAGCATGCCTAGCCCGAAAAATCCTATTCTTAAAAAGGCTGCGGATGAAATGGGAAATCAGTTATCAAACGCTGATGGACTCACATTAAACAAAGCAATTTTTATCAAACAAAACCATTGGCGAAATTTGCGTTTGATTGTTCACGAGCTTGCACACACAGCCCAATATGAAAGAAACGGTGGCCTTTCATTGTTGAAGCAATTTATTTTGGAGTATTCTGAATATCCGAAAGGTTCCCTCGAGAGAGAAGCGATTTCAATTGAAGAAAAGTTTTTCGGCCCGCGATAAATTTTTATGCTCAAAGTCATCGAACTCGCATTTTGTTGTTACGCCGTCACGGACATCAAGCGGTCGCGTGAATTTTACGAAGGCGTGCTGGGTTTGAAACCGACGACCATCCTCGAAGGCCAGTGGGTCGAATACGAATTCGGCCCGTATGCGCTGGCCATCGGCTGCGCGCCGGGAATGTTCACGCCCAACCCCGACGGCTGCATGGCCGCGCTCGAAGTCGAAAATTTCGACAACGCCATCGCGCATCTGAAACAGCACAACGTCAAGTTTCGCTTGGAAGCGATGGAATGTCCGCCCTGCCGCATGGCGATGGTTTTTGACCCCGACGGCAACAGCATTTGCATCCACAAACGGAAGGCGAAATAATTTACCATGTCTATTCTAGTCACACCCAACACCAAGGTTCTCGTCCAAGGCATCACCGGCAGCTTCGGCGCCAAGCACGCACAGCTTTCGATTGATTATGGCACGCAAATCGTCGCCGGCGTCACGCCCGGCAAGGGCGGACAATTCTTCGAGCACGGCGGCAAGAAGATTCCAATTTTTGATACCGTCGCCGACGCCGTGAAACAAACTGGCGCGACCGCCAGCGCGGTGTTCGTGCCGCCGCCGTTCGCTGCGGATGCGATTCTCGAAGGCGCGGATGCCGGACTTGATTTGGTCGTCGCCATCACGGAAGGCATTCCCGTGCGCGACATGGTGCGTGTGAAACGCGCATTGCAAGGCAACCTGAAAACGCGGCTCATCGGTCCGAATTGTCCCGGCGTTGTCACGCCGGGCGAAGGAAAAGATTCACATGGCGGTTGCAGAATTGGAATTGCGCCCGGCTACATTCATAAAAAAGGAAATATCGGCGTCGTCTCGCGCAGCGGCACGTTGACTTACGAAGCGGTGTGGCAACTCACGTCACGCGGCGTCGGCCAAAGCACCTGCGTCGGCATCGGCGGCGACCCGGTGAACGGCACATCCCATCTGGATGTCATCAAACTTTTCAACGCCGACCCGGAAACGACGGGCATTATCATGATTGGTGAAATCGGCGGCAGCGCGGAAGAAGAAGCCGCCGAGTGGATCAAGGCGAATTGCAAAAAGCCGGTCGCCGGATTCATCGCCGGTGCAACGGCTCCGCCCGGACGCCGCATGGGCCACGCCGGCGCGATTGTCAGCGGCGGCAAAGGCACGGCGGCGGCGAAAATCACCGCGTTCAAAGCCGCCGGCATCGGCATCGCCGTGACGCCGAGCGAAATGGCCGACACGCTGCTGAAAATGATGTGATTTGTTGAATTGTTAAATGGTTGAATTGTTGAACCGATTCAACAATTTAACTTTTCAACCATTTAACGAACCGTGGGCATTGTTGATTTCATCCTGAACCTCGCCGGCCTGCTGCTGTGGCTCAAATGGCGCTCGCTGCCGTTTGATCCCATCCACAAACGGACGCCGGCCACGCTCGTTGGCACGCTGCGCCGCGCCGCGCCGTCGAAGTTCCGCCGCTGGCATCTGCTGGCGGCCGGCGGCGTGCTGCTGGTTTTGCGCGCGCTGATCTACTGGTGGATCGGTCCGGCGACCCACTGGACCGGCAAGCTGGACCTCGGCGTCATCAGCCTTTCCTTCCGCAGCGACCTGTTCGGACGGATGCTTTTATTTTCCATTTTCAGCTTCGGCCTCACGCTCGGAATTTTTTATGTCTGGCTCCTGCTGCTGTCACTGCTGGCCGGAGCTACTTCAAACACCGGTCCGATTCACCGGCTGGTGCGGATGCCTTTGGGCGGGATGGATGCATGGCCGCGCTGGGCAAAAATCATTTCGCCGTTCACCGGCGCGACGCTGGCCTGGTGGCTGGCGAGCTGGCTGCTCGCGTGGCTGGAAATCATTCCGCAGCCGGTTTCCGCCGCCCACCGCATCGAACAATCGCTGGTCGTCGGCCTCGGCAGCTATCTGGCCTGGAAATCGGTCGCCGCCGCGCTGCTCGTGCTGCACCTGCTGAACACCTACATTTATTTCGGGAAACATCCGGTTTGGAATTATGTGAACGTGACCGCGCAAGCCTTGCTGGCGCCGTTGCGGATAATTCCGTTGCGCGCGGGAAAGGTGGATTTCGCGCCGGTGGTGGGAATTGCCTTTGTTTTCTTCGCGGGCGGTATGGCCGAACACGGACTGGTCTGGCTCTACACGCGGCTGCCGTTCTGAACGGTCAGTCCGTTTTCGCCTTCGGAAGTTTGACGGTGACGGTCGTGCCGGAACCTTTCCGGCCTTCAATCGTCAGCGTGCCGCCGTGCAGGTCGGCCAGGCGTTTGGAGATGACCAGGCCCAGACCCAGACCCTGCTGCTCCTGCAATTTGCGGTCGAACTGCATATACGCGCCGATGCGCTTGATCTGCTCGGTGGAAAATCCCCGGCCCTGGTCGGTCACGGAAAATTCCACGCCGTTGAACGTCTCGGCCAGCCGGACCTGCACCGGCGTTTCCGGCTCGGAAAACTTGAAGGCGTTTTGCACCAGTTCGTTCACAACCTTGCTGAAATACTCCTCCGACATCGGCACGGGAAAATCCGACGCCTCGATGCTCAAATCATTCGGTCGGCCAGCCTGTGCCGCCTGTGCGCCGGCGGCGGCATTGATGACCGCCACAGGCTTGTCGAGTTTTCCGATCCGCAGCGCGTGAACATTTTTGGGATCGGCGGCGATCAGCTCCAGTTGCGCGTAGATCAAAAAATTTTCGATGAGCCGTTCGAGCCGCTGGCTGGACTTTAGAATGTCCTGACCGATTTCGCCGACATCCTTGGCCGGCAGCGTGGCGGCGGACATGGCAAGCAGTTCGGCGTTGGAAATGATTCCGTTGAGCGGCGTGCGCATCTCGTGCGGCATCATCAGACTGATGTTGTCGCGCAGATGGCGGAGCTTGCTCTCGGCCTCATCGCGGACGGTCTGGGATTTTTTCAGACGCGCCTCCACGGCAGCGTAAAGCACGTCGGTAGTGAACGGCTTGGGCAGGTAATCATCCGCGCCAAGTTCCATCCCGTGCCGCATCCCGGCGTTATCGGCCAGGCCGGTCATCAAAATAAAGGGGATCGCGGCGGTCGGCGCCTCGGTGCGGAGCGCGGCGAGCGTGAGATAGCCGTCCACCTTGCCCATGTTGACATCGCAGAGAATGAGGTCGGGCAGCTCGGCGCGCGCCTTCTCAATGCCGTCGTGGCCGTTGTGCGCCTCGATCACCTCGTAGCCGCGCTGTCGCAGCGCGAGTTGGATCATCTGGCGCAACCATTCTTCGTCGTCAATGATGAGGATTTTTTTCACGGCAAATGCAAATCAATTTCGGCGGAGTATAGCCCTTTTACCTCCAAGTTGCACGGGGATTTTCCAACCAAACCGCGATATTTTTATTTCCGCGCTTCCAGCGGAACATAATGGTTGAGCGTCGGGCCGGTGTAAATCTGGCGCGGCCGGTAGATGCGGCTCTTGGGCTCCTCCATGATTTCCTTGTAGTTCGCAATCCACCCGGGCATCCGGCCGATGGCAAAGATCACGGTGAACATCTCCATCGGAATGCCGATGGCGCGCATGATAATGCCGCTGTAAAAATCCACGTTCGGATACAATTTCCGCTCGATGAAATACGAATCCTTCAGCGCCACTTCCTCGAGTTTTTTGGCGATGTCCAGCAGCGGGTCGGTGATGTGCAGCTTGCCCAGCACATCGTCGCACGCCTTTTTGATGATGTTGGCTCGCGGGTCGTGGTTTTTATAGACGCGATGACCGAAGCCCATGAGCTTCTTGCCGCTGTTCTTGTCCTTCGCCGCCGTGATGAACTTCGAGCCGTCGTCGCCTTCCTTGTGGATCTGCTCGAGCATCTCCAGCACCGCCTGGTTCGCGCCGCCGTGCAGCGGGCCCCAGAGCGCGCACACGCCCGCCGCGCAGCTCGCGAACAAATTCGCCTGGCTCGACGCCACCATGCGCACCGTCGAGGTTGAGCAATTCTGCTCATGATCCGCATGCAGGAGGAAAATCAGGTCCAGCGCCTTGACCACTTCGGGTTTCAACTCAAAATCCTCATACGGCATCGAGAAGAGCATGTGCAGGAAGTTTGCCGTGTATTTGTAATTCTGCTTCGGGTAAATCAGCGGCAGCCCCTTCGACTTGCGATACGAATACGCCGCGATGGTGCGCACCTGCGAAATCAGCTTCGCCACATAAGTGTCGAACATCTGGTTCTTGCCCCACTTCCAGTTCATCAAGCCCTCGTCGAAACAGCTCGCCGCGTTGATCATCGAGGACAAGATCGCCATCGGGTGCGCGCCCGAGGGGAACCCCTCGAAGTGATACTTCATGTCCTCGTGCAGATATTGATAATCCGTCAGCAGATCCGAGAACACCTTCAACTGCGGCCGCGTCGGCAGAGTGCCGTAGATGATGAGATACGCCGTCTCGATGAAATTGGATTTCTCCGCCATCTCCTCGATGGGGATGCCGCGGTAGCGCAAGATGCCCTTGTCGCCGTCAATGAACGTGACCTTGCTGACGCACGACCCGGTGTTGCCGTAGCCGTCGTCCAGCGTGATGTAATTGGTGTTCGCGCGCAGCGACGACACGTCCACCGCCTTCTCGCCTTCGCTGCCTTCGAGGGTCGGCAGGGTGAAAACTTTTCCGTCCAGTTCCAGTTTGGCTTCGTTGCTCATGGCTCCTTCTCGCTTTCTAAATTTTAACTGTCAAGAATCTGCCGTTGAACCTGCGGCTTGGCAAGCCGCGAAAATGAATTTAAGAAAATAACGCGCCACCCTGTCCGGCACCTGATTCGCCCCACCACCACAGTGTTCCCGGTCGTCCGTAACCCGCGTCGCTTCGTCCGCGACGTGATCCCGGTTATCCGTGCGGTTTTCCGAGGTCAAAATCCGGCAAACCAACGGTGTAGCGTCGAGCCTGTGGCTCGATTCATTCGCCACCGGCCAAACGCTGCAACGCCTGCGGCTTGGGGAAACGGCGTCCGGTTATATGCAACAAAATAGTTGTTGACAAAATTTTGGCGGAGGCGGATAAAGGCGAATGTAGGGAGATTCGAGCTTCAATGAGCCAGGTTGCTTCGGCTGCTTTCTTTGGATTCGTGGGGTGCTTCCGTGAACAAATTTGAATTCCAAACAGGACAATATGAAAAAATACCTGCTGGCAGTTGCCATCCTTCAGTTTCTTGTCGCGTCGTGCGCCACAACTGACGACTCCAAGCCGGGCGTCTCCCCTAAAGCGGGTGTTGTTTCCATGCGCGACCAGCTCGTCACGTCGCAAACATCCCTGCAAAGCGCGCAAACGCCGCTGGAGGAATCCGGCACGCATATTGACAACGCCAAGGTGGCGGTTCTGACCACGAACAATCCAACGGCCGTCACCGCCGAACTGGACAGCGCAAAATCGAAACTCGAAGAGGGAAAAACTTGGGTGACCAAAGCGAATGTCGCGGTATTGACCGCGCTGAACACCGCCACCCAAACCGTCGCCGCCGTCGAGCAATCGGATCAACAGATCAAAAAGCTGCAAACCGAAAATGACAATCTCCACAATCAACTCAACGATCAGTCGAAGTGGGTTTTCAAACTGCTCCTAGGGATTGCCGCCGGCCTCATCGTGGCGGGCATCGGGGTTTGTGTGGCAAGCATGCTCATCGGTTTTGCCAGCCTGAAAATCGGAGGATTGATATCCGCCGGAGGCGTTGCCCTGTTGGTGCTGACCCTGACGCTGCAACAATACAAAAGGGAACTGGTGATTGGCTGCGGCATCCTGTTGCTGATCACTGCCGCCTATTTTCTCTGGCAACTGTTTGTCTCGGCGAAAGCCAACAAGGAACTCGTCAATTTTAATGAGGGCGTCAAAAACATAATCTCCGGCACTCCAAGCGCTGCCACCCCAGCTGCCGCCGTTCCAAACACCGCCGCTCCAAGTGCAGCCAGTGTGCTGAAAACAACGTTCTTTGGCGACAACAACAGCCCAGTTCCCAATTCACTCGCCGACAGCGTCCAAAGCGATACCACACAGGCGATCGTGAAGAAGTTGCGAAAGCATTTGGAAATCGAAAAAATCAAAAAAAAATTTGGTCCCTGAACAACCCACGCACCAATAACGGGGCGGAAACATATCGGCGACCAGTGCCGCGTCTCATGAACAAGAAGCATGGATTCCAAAACACGAGTCTTGATGTAAGAACAAGGGACGGTCTCGATGACATCCTGATCGAGCCGCTTTGTTTTATAAACCAAGCCGGACGGCATTACCGTGCGCCCACGGATTCCACCACCGACGGGCTGTCCACGCCCAAAATCATCCGCGTCCTCCCTGGCTACGACGCGACCGGCGACGACTGGTGGAGCGGCGTGCTGCATGACGCGGCTTACCGCGATTTTCTTGAAATCGAATCGGCCGGCGGTGCCTGGGAAAAGGCCGGTCTCACGCAGGCGCAATCGGACGCGCTGATTTTGGAGGCGATGACGACGCAAGGAGTTGGCTGGTGGCGTCGCCACATCATTTATTGTGCGCTGCGGCTTTTCGGCTCCAGCGCCTTCAAAAAGGACAGGCACCAGGCTTGATTTGTTTTCCCGGTTCGATGAAACACAAATATCCAAACAACTCGAAACACCGGTCGGTTTGATGGATCGGCAAACGGAAAGGCAATCATATGTGCGACCCGCAAAACAATCCGCAAGCGATGCAAGATATGAAAATGAAACTCTACGCGCTCTACCTGAAAGACCTGCAAACCATGGGGACCCGGCAGGAGCATGTGCGAAAGTATTACATCACCCTCATCTCGGCCATCTTCACCATCCTTTCGCTGGGAGGAAACACCCAGGCATTCAAGGTGACGCCCGATCTCGTCCGGCTTGTCTCCATTTTTGGGATGCTGCTCTGCGTGTTGTGGCTGGTTCACATGATCAGCTACCGGACACTTTTTGCCGCCAAATTCGCGGTGCTCAAAAAAATGGAGCTTGAAATGCCCTTTAGGCCGTTCACGGATGAGCATGGAGCCAAGAAAGAAGCAAGGCACTTCCAGATGACTTTGATGGACATATTAATTGCAGCCACCTTCATCCTGCTTTTTTTGGCCCTGCCATTTTTGCCAAGGGTGGCGCAGCAGTAATGTTGCCCACCCCAGTTTCAGCACGCAACGCGAAACAAACAGTTATGGACGTTAAATGCCTGCGCAATTTTTGCTGATGAATTCTTTCGGCTCTTTCACAAATGCAGGCAGGCCCGGCGGCACGTTTTGGGGCATTGCCACCGGCATTTCCGTGATGCTGCTCTGCTTCGGCCCCGGCGTGTTTTTCCTGTTCGCTGAACGCTGCCGGAAGTTGAAGCCAAGATCCGCTGCGACCAACGGCAATCCTTGAAAGATTCGACTCCGCTGCAAAGTAGTGGGACAGGCTTCCAGCCTGTCCAGTTTCTTTGGAAAAACCAACCCACACGACAGGCGAGACGCCTGTCCCACTGCCTCTTGCAGAGGTCTCTTGAAAAATTCAGCTCCGCAGCAAATGGGCGGTTGACGCCGCGCGTTTCCCGCCTATCCTTTCCGACTCGTGGTCGTCGGCAGATGCCGCCGGCCACGATTATTTTCATGCTCATCATTCGCGATCTAAAAATGACCATCGGCGCACGCGTGCTTTTCGAGAACGCGTCGTTCTCGGTGAATTACGGCGAACGCGTCGCGCTGGTCGGCCCGAACGGCGCGGGCAAGACCACGATCTTTTCGATCATCCTCAAGCAGAAGGAGCCGGACTCCGGCGTGGTCGAGCGCGACGAATGGACGACCGTCGGCTATCTGCCGCAGGAAGCCGAGGCGCACGGCGATGAAACCATTCTGGAGGTCGCCACCGGCCGTGTGGATGAGTTGCCGCAGTTGGAAAAGCGCCTGCACGAACTCGAAAAAGCCGGTGACGTGGCGTCGCCGGAATATCTGGAAACACACGCCAAGCACGACAAGCTGAACGATCCCGAGGTGGAAACCAAGGCGAAGAAAATGTTGCGCGGTCTAGGCTTTCGCGACACCGACTTCGACCACAAGGCGAAGGAAATGAGCGGCGGCTGGATCATGCGCGCCCGCCTCGCGCGCCTGCTCGTGATGGAGCCGGATTTGCTCCTGCTCGACGAGCCGACGAACCATCTCGACCTGCTCTCCCTGCTCTGGCTGCAGAATTATCTGAAGAATTATTCCGGCGCGCTGCTGCTGATTTCGCACGACCGGCAGTTCATGGACGAAGTCATCACGCAGGTGCATGAAATTTCCGAGCGCAAACTGATCGCCTACACGGGCAATTATTCGGAATACCTGGAGCAACGCGAGGCGCGCCACGAGCAGCAGCTCACCGCCTACAAAAACCAGCAGAAGGAAATCGCCGATCTGCAGGCGTTCGCCGACCGGTTCCGCTCCATTCCGTCCAAGGCGTCGCAGGCACAGAGCAAGCTCAAGCAGATCGAGCGGCTCGAACTCATCGAGAAGCCGCTCGCGCCGCGCAAGCCGTTCCGATTTCAGATTCCGCCTCCGCCGCGCGGTGGCCAGCGCGCGATTTCGCTGGAAGGCATCCACATGGCCTACGGCGCGATCAAAGTTTATCAGGGCCTCGATCTCACGATTGAACGCGGCGAGCGCACCGTGCTGGTCGGGCCGAACGGCGCGGGCAAATCCACCTTGCTGAAAATTCTCGCCGGCGTGGTGGAATTTCAGAAGGGCAAGCGCGACCTCGGCCACAATGCGAAGATCGGCTATTTCAGCCAGCATCGCGCGGACACGCTCGACCCGGAGAAAAATGTGCTCGAAGAAGTCCAGGCCAGCGCGCCGCTCATGCGCGAGGACGAGGCGCGCGGCGTGCTCGGCTCGTTCATGTTCCGTAAGGACGACATCTACAAGAAGACCGCGGTGTTGAGCGGCGGCGAAAAAAGCCGGCTGAACCTCGTGAAGTTTCTGGTGGACCCGCCGAACCTGCTGCTGATGGACGAACCGACGACGCATCTGGACATCCACACCGTCGAGTCGCTCACGCTCGCGCTGGAACGCTACGAAGGCACGCTGGTGTTCATTTCGCACGACGTGCATTTCATCCGGCATCTCGCGACGAAGGTGCTGCACGTCAACGCCGGCACGGTCACGCCCTACGTGGGCGGCTACGAATATTTTCTGGAGAAGACCGGCACCGCCGATGACGCCCGCGCCGCGCTCACGGCGGGGTGATTTGCAACTCAAACGCTGGACCGTAGCGAAATTTAAACCAGCGGCAGCGGCTCGAATTGTTTTCCGAGAATTGGCGCGCTCTTGGTCTTCAGCCAGTTTTCCAAAACGCTGGCATAGACGTTGCGGAAATCCACGTTGTATTTGATGTCGCCCTGATACAAATCCTGCGGCGCGAGGCTCGGATACCGGCCCAGCAGCCCGGCCTTCACCTTGTTGCCGACGACGAAGATCGGTGCCGCCGCGCCGTGGTCGGTGCCGCCGTTGGCGTTTTCGTTCACGCGCCGGCCGAATTCGCTGAAGGTCATCACCAGCACGCGCTGCATGTTGCCCTGCGCCTTCATATCGTCCACGAACGCCTTGGTCGAATCGCCCAGATCCTGCAACAGCCGCTGCTGCGTGCCGAGCTGGTTGGTGTGCGTGTCGTAGCCGCCCTGCGAAACGTAATAAACGCGCGTCGGCAAGCCACCGCCGATGAGCTTGGCCACGAGCTTGAGCGAATTGCCCAGAACCGAGCCGGGATAAACGGCCTGGTTTTGCACGCGCGCGGCGACGTCACGAACTTTTTCAGAACTCAACTGCGCGTCGAGCGCGGTGCGCGAAATGAAATCCACCGCCCGGCCGCCGGTCATCGGCATGCCCGCCGGCAACATCGCAATGCTGCCGCCGGAATTTTCCTCGGGCGCCATCGTCGGGCCGCCGTCGGGCAGCGGGCTGGACATTTCCAGTTCATTCAATTTTTTGTAGGATTCCTCTGTCGCCCCGCTGGCCATGAACCGGTAGTTCTGCGGATTGTTGAAACAAATGCCCTTCGGTGTCTTCGCAAAAAACGCCTCCGGCAACTGGCTGCCGATGGTTACACCCACGGTCGGGTCCGCGCCGGAACAAGCGTTGTCGAAGTAGCGGCCGAGCCAGCCGTATTTCTCGATCTTCTCCGAGTCGCTGGCGGTCTGCCAGATTTCTGTGGAGCGGAAATGCGAGCGGTTTGGGTTAGGATAGCCGACGCCCTGCACGACGGCGAGATTGCCGGCGTCGTAGAGATTCTTGAATCCGGTCAGCGCGCCGTGAAAGCCTATGTCGCCGTCCACCTTGATGATCTTGTCCGCCGACAGTCCGATCTTCGGACGCGCCCGGTGATAAAAGTCATTGGAATACGGCACGACGGTGTTGAGGCCGTCGTTGCCGCCGGCCATCTGGAGCACGACGAGGATGGTTGAGTCCTTGCCGGTGACGGTCTGCGTGGCGGAATCCGCCGCCTCGCTCTGCAGCGCGGACAGCGTGTTGGCGAGGAAGGCCGGCAACGTCCACGACAGCGCGCTGCCAAGCACGGTGGTGCGCAAAAATTCGCGGCGCGTTCGCAAAGTGATTTCATTTTTCATAATTCAGGTGACTTGATATTCCGGCGTGGACATCACGAGCCGGATGACTGTGAGGATGTCCGCGTCATTTAACTTTTGCTTTGATTCCAGAAACTCGCTCAACGCCAGTTCCTGCCCGCCCTTGAGCGACGCCTGCAACAGCCGTTTTTCCAGCGCGGTCACGAGCAGATCCTTGTCCGCGCGTTCCGCCGGGGTCAGGATTTTTTCCACGTTCACGCCACCCATGCGGACGTGTTGCAGCATCTTTTCCGCTTTTTTGCCGTTCGCCCCGCCCTTGCCGGCAAAATCCCCAGCAGTGAGCGGCGGGATTGAGCCATGCACGATGGCATCGGCGTCGTTGTAACGCTCCAGCAGCGTGTTCGTCGTGATCCAGGTGACTCCGCCGTCCCAGCCCTTGACGTTCGGCGGCGCAAATAAATCCTGACCGAGCTGCCGCGTCATGCCCCAGCTCGCCAGCGTCGGCGGCAGGTCGCACTCCAGCATCCGCACGCTGCCGACGAGCCATTGCACGGGGCTTTTCACCTGGTTGCGCACGATGTCGTCGCCGTAAAATTCCTCACTGCGGAACATCACGCGGAGGAACGGTTTGAAATTGTTTCCGTTCGCGCGGAACACGGTGGCAAGCGCGGCGTTTAACTCCGGCGACGGTTCCTGACCGGCAAAATAATTCCACAGTTTCGCCGTGATGAACTTGGCGGCCTGCGGCTGGGCAACAATCTGCGCGATGACGTCGTCGCCGTCGAAATTACCGGTCCGACCCAAAAACGTTTTCTCGCCGTTGTCATGCAAACCGGGGCGATAAATATATTGTTGATTTAGCCGGTCAAGCGACCAGCCGGTCAGGGCCCGCGCGCCTTCGGCGATGTCGTGCTCGGTGTAATGGCCTTCGCCGAGCGCGAACAGCTCCATCACCTCGCGCGCGAAATTTTCATTCGGATGCTGCTTGTTGCTTTGCGCCTGATCCAGCCAGATGAGCATGGCCGGATCCTTGCCGGCGTCGGTGAGCAGTTGCTGCCAGTTGCCGGTGGCGAGCCGGCGGAACAGCTCGTTCTGCCGCCACATGTAATAGGCTTCGCGCACCTTGTCCACGCTCGTCGCAAAATGGCCGTGCCAGAACAAAACCATTTTTTCCTGAAACGGCCGCGGCCCGTGAGTCATGCGCTGCAGCCACCAGCCGCGCAGTTCCATCATCCGCTCGCGCTGGGTTTTGCCGTCCGCCTGCTGCGCCGCCTTTTTTTCGTCCGGCGTGCCGTGCTGGTTGATGTCGCGCAGCCGCGCCATCTCCGCCGGGTCGGGCCGGGCCCAGATTGGGTTTGCCGTAGGATCGGGAATTTTTTCGTAATCAATCAGGAAGGAGACCGCCTGATCCGGCCCGAGGTCGGCGAGCTGCTGGATTTCCGACGGCGGGCCGCCGAAACCGGCGCGGTTCAGCAGGTGCGCCGCCATTTCGTAGCTCCAACGATCTGATGAAAGCGGTTTCAACATTCACTCTTCCAGACGCAAGACTCATACCATTAGTTTCAGATTTTTTAAATTGAAGAAAAAATGGCGGCAACGCCAGCCGTCACCGCCATGACAAAACCCTGTTGACATCGGCTGCCCTGCATGGCTCATTCCCCAAATCATGATTACCCCAATGCCAACGCGGCCTCATTGCACGTTTTTATTCTGCCTACTGTTGGGACTTTCGCTCCAAGCGTCCGAGGTCATTCAAGTGGATGTGCGACCCGTTCTAACCGGGCGCGCGGTCACGACCTTCACCGACGGCAAGCTGGTGCCGTGGACCCAGGGCATTGACGGCGGCGGACGAGCGGACGGTTATCTGACCCTGAAAGCTTCCGTCGTCAACGGAGACACAAATGCCCGGGCATTGCCGGATGACGGCTGCTTTGCAGCCAACGCCGTGCATCCATTTGTCCGGCTCAACTTCGCGAACGCCGACGGAAAAAATCCACAGACCCGCGGCGTCATCGGCGAAGGTGAATTCTCCTTTGCAGTTCCAGAAAAACATTATCAGCGGATGATGGTTTTTATGACCAGCGCCGAAGGCCCGTCGCACCTCCGTTTCCAACTAGCATACGCGGACGGCACGCGGGAGCCGTGCGAAATCCTGCTGCGAGACTACTACAATGCCCCACCCGCCGGGGACACCAACGTGTTCACGCTGGCCACCGATCTGGCCAAATGGAACGCCTCCGGCCGGATGACGGAACCAAACCACCACAACATCCATGGCGTGGTACTGCATCCCGATGCCCGGAAAAACCTGGTTTCCGTCCAAGTGGACAAAACCGCTCCGGCATATCTGGTCTTCTGGGGCGCGACGGGTGTGACCGCCGACTAAGGCATGTGCGATAATTGAGTCTGCCAGCAGGGAAAATGGAATGTTTCATTTAAATATACAAAATCGCGAGTGACGGTGTCTATTATGTGATGTGAAATGAGGCACTGGACGCACCATTGTTTCCGGCGAATTATGTGCCATGTTTAAGTTATGAATGATGACTCACCAGCATCATCAGAGATCCAGTCTCCGGTTCAACGAGCGGTCATCCTCGCAACCTTCGCCTGCTTTGGTTCGCTGGCGTTGTTTTATTGGGCTGCCCGACCATTGGTGAACCTGATTGATATTCCCTGGATCGAATTTCTGGCCTACGCACTGGTTCCGATGGTGGTGACATTTCTGATTCTCTTTCGCAGTTGCTGGCACCGGGAAATTTCCAGCGCGAAACGGGCGTGTTCCCTGCTCCTGCTTTCATTCACTATTTTGGGTGGCGTCATCATCGGCAGCAGCCTGCTGCTTTACCTCGCCATGTTCGGTTTGAATGCGCTGTCCGGCGGCAACCATTAAAAAATGGTTTTAAGCGGGTCGCGTCCTCGGCCTCTGACACGCGCCGACATGAGCGGAAATTAATGCTATTGCGACGCAAGGAAAAGCGGCGGTGCCGCAACCCGAAAGACCGCATCGCCGATCAAATCAGCTTGCATCGCCGATGGAAACCGGGCGCATAATTAGGGCATCGGTCCGGCCTGCTTCTGGATTTCGGCGGCGGGCCAAAAATCTACATCACCAACCGGCAACGCGAAAAAACCGTTTGAAATCTAAAATAATACACATTGACAGCTTACGTAATGCGTAATATTTTGAACTACGCCCCGTCAATTGATTGACTGGGGCTGTTAATGTCAAAATGATTTTACAAAATCCGTCGCGAAAAGGTTTCACGCTCATTGAACTGCTGGTGGTCATCGCCATCATCGCCATTCTGGCGGCCATGCTGCTGCCCGCGCTCACCAAGGCCAAGGACCGGGCCAAGGCCATTGCCTGCACGAGCAACAACAAACAGATCGGTCTGGCGATGATGATGTATGTTGGCGACAACAACGACTTCCTCCCGCCGTTGAACGATCGCAATTTTAGCACCCATACCACCAACTGGTATTTCCGGATACTGGACAGCGCCAAATATATGACCAGCAGTTCCACTTCCAACAATGTCTGGCGGTGTCCGGTGGTGAGGACGTTAACGGATATTGACCCTGGCACCGTGACCTACTATTCTTCTCCCTGCGAAGGCTATGGCCCATTGGAAGACATCAATAATCCCTCCAAGGGAGTGATTCGTTACTATCTCGACCTGAATGGCCAACCTGAAGGTTCGCGCAAGTTGAACTCCATCGGGCGGCCCAGCGACATCTGGTTGGATGGCGATGTCGGCCGGCCAGGCCGGGTGGTCAGGGGTGCGGCGGTCACGGCACCGCCGTCGAACACCTTGCCCGACAACTATGTCACCGACATCACCGTCATTAAACCGAACATCGGCACCGGTTGGAAGAATGTCAATCCTTCGAAACAAGCCGCCTGCCGTCACAGCGGCCGCGCGGTTTTTTCCCTTTGTGACGGCCATGTTGATAGCTGGAAATGGGCTGATTTAAGTTCGGACAAGAATGATCTTTTTACCGTAACGAACCCCTTGCCGTGATTCCTTGCCGGAACGTCGCGCCAACATCAGTCGAACCTGCATTATTTTGCCGCTGCAAACTGCGCGCAGAACCCGGCCAACGCCTCCGACAACTTCGATTTCAAGACCGACTCCGGCAGCAGGAACGGCTTGGCGGTGATGGTGACCTCGGCGTTGCCCGTCTGGAAAACAAATGTCCCCGCCAATTTTCCGAGGACGTTGCCGGTGAACTCCCCGCACAGGGTGCCGTCGGATTCAAAGCGATAATTCCCGTTCACCTTCGGCTGTTCGCGGTCGGGGTGGAAAAATTCGCCGGCCCGCCCGTCGCCGTGAATGTGGACGCCATTCTGTCCGGCCAGCGATTGCAGTTCGGCGAACGTGGGGATCCGTCCCAAAGGTTGTGTCACGGTGAAGGGCATGATGTGTCCGGTTCAATCGGCTGCTTGTCTTTTGCGCAGCAATAAAAGGATCACCACCACTGCGGCCATGGATCCGACGGCCACGGGTTTGTGTTCGCCCACCAGCCGCTGGATTTTCGTTGGCAGCGGTTCGGGATTTTGCAGTTCATTCAGCTGCTGCTCGCAATGTCCGATGATCCGGTAAAGCCGGTTGATTTCCACCATCTCGGCCTCGGTCAGCTTCTTCTTGGGAACCGTGCGGTCGGTGATGAAATACTTGGTCATGGAGTTGAACTCGAGTTCGTGTCCGAGGAACACCACGCCGGGATTCAGATCCGAGGTGACGTATTGGTGCTCGTCATAGTCAAATTTCTGGGTGGTGCGGACATCCACTGTGTTAAAATCCGGCTTATCGGCACCTGGATGAAACCAGCCGGGGCTGTAGAAGCCCACCCGCATATCAGGTGTTCGCTTCAACTGGGTCACGGGCTGGTTGACAATGTCCTGAACCTTGAAGATGGCGTCATTCATCTGCGACTTGAGGGCGGCAATCTGTTCGTCCGTCGAGGACGCGACCGCCGGCAGTGCACCGGACAGATTGAGGAACAGCGCGAGCAGAAAAATTACCGGAAGAAGCGAAGTGCGGCCGTTTGAAAATGGTTGCATGGGAAATGGGATAACAGTTTGAAGATCCTGTTTCCATGCTTTTCGCAAAAACCGGACCGCGACGGATCCAAGCGGTCGTGCTGGTTGAAAACAAATCTCAATTCAGGGCGAGGTATCAAGTATGCGGTAATAGCGTCTCGAAAAACTCGCCGCGTTTGTGTCGGTAAAAGCGAACGAACCGCCGGCACCTGCGGTCACGGCACCGATGACCGCCCAAGTCTTAAAATCTTGTGTCGCCAAAATGTTGTAAATGTGGCCGGCCAGCCCGGTCACATTCAGAACAAACTGGTTCAGCGGCTTGAAAACCAATTGAACCGTGGGCGCTGGTGGCGGCACAGTGTAAACCACTTCGCCGGACAAGGCGCTTTCCGCCCCGGCGGCACTGTAAGTGGTCGCCGCAAAATAATAGCTGGCTCCGACAACAAGATTGGAAATCGTCAAACTGGTTGCCGTCCCGGTGGCTGTCTTGTTGGTGTAAACTCCGCTCGCGCCGCCGTAATAGATGTTGAAGCCCGCAACCAGCGGGTCGGGGCTTGGATTCCACGACAGGGTCACGTTTGCCTGGGCTTGCACCGACATGGTGAAGACCGTGAAAAAAAGAAACGCGGCCAGAACTCCCGCCAGCCCGTTGATTTTAAAAAGCTGGCGCAATCCATCGTTCGCGCGCTGTCTGGTGGGTTCATGAATCATGGTCATTTTTATTTTACGGCTGTTCGGGCTGCGACATGGGCGTTCCCTGCTGCTGCCAGGAAAACCTTTGCATCAGTTCGGGTAGAGCGAGTATGGCTTCGGTGAAACCTAAAAGGGCCGTTCACTCAGAAGTTCCGGCCTCAAGGAATTGGAATCGAGGACAAGCCAGCAACTCATACAACATCGCTGCAATTATGGTTTAAAACATCTTACACATAATCTGTGTTACAACATTTGAGCGTTATGCAAAATCCGTGCCAACCGTCCGGGCGAGAAATATTTTAAAGAACGTGAGCGAAAAAACCGGCTGTTTTAGAGTCTTCATTCGTGATTCCATTGGAATTTTAAGACTGGAAGCAGCAGATCATCAGGACAAGTGGCACGAGAGCATCCAGCAGGTGGAAAGAAAGAATACAGCAGGCAACCAAATTAAATTGCGACCATGCAAACAAGGTGGCCCGGCCGGCCGGGACGCAATCCGCGCGATTTTGTTTAAAGGATATTCCGTCGGCGTGATTCAACGCTTGAAAATTGAATCCTAAAACTCGAAACTAGCCTCATGCCGTTGCCGCCGGATTATCACATGCACACGCCGCTCTGCCGCCACGCCACCGGCGAGCCGGTGGCTTACGCGCGCCGCGCCGTCGAACTCGGCCTGACCGAAATCGGTTTCTCCGATCATTCACCGATGCCGCGCGACGATTTCGACAACTGGCGGATGCGGGACCGGCAACTGGACAGCTATGTCGCCAAAGTCCGGCTCGCGCAGAAAAAATTTCCGCAGCTCACCATCCGGCTCGCGCTGGAGGTGGATTACCTGCCCGGCCACGAAACATGGATCCGCCAGCTCGCCCGGCGGCATCCGTGGGATTATCTCATCGGCTCGGTGCATTATGTCTCCGATTCGTGGGACATTGACAACCCGGCCAAGCTGTCGGAATGGAAAAAGCGTGACGCGTTTGAGGTCTGGCAGATTTATTTCGAACGGCTCACGCTGGCGGCGAAATCAGGTCTGTTCGACATCATTGGCCATGCGGATTTGCCGAAGAAATTCGGCATCCGGCCCGCGCAAAGCTGCCGGAAGCTTTACCGGAATTTTCTCACCGCCGCCGCCCAGACCGGCTGTGCCATCGAGTTGAACACCGCCGGCCTGCGGAAGGATTGCAAGGAAATCTATCCCTGTGCCGAGCTGCTGGAAATCGCCTGGCGCAAAAGCGTGCCCATCACCTTCGGCTCCGACGCGCACGCGCCGGCGGAGGTCGGGCTGAATTTCGCCGAGGCCGTCAAACTCGCCCGGAAAGTCGGCTACCGCGAAACCTGCCGCTTCACCCGCCGCCAGCATGAATTTATCCCCATCTGAAATGCCCGCGGGGTCCGCCGGCGGAAAAAAATTAGCGCTCATCTGCCTCGCGCTCGCGCTGGTGACGGCGGCGCTGTATTGGCCCATCACCAAAAACGGGTTCATCAATTTTGACGACGAGGTGTATATCGTCGGCAACCCGCACGTCACGACCGGCCTGACCTGGACAAATGTCGTCTGGGCGTTTCAAAGCGGCGAGCAAGCCAACTGGCATCCGCTGACGTGGATGACGCACATGGCGGACTGCAGCCTCTACCAATTGAATCCCGGCGGCCATCACCTGACGAACCTGCTGTTTCACGTCGCCAACACACTGCTGCTCTTTTTGCTGCTGAGCCGGATGACTGGCGCGATCTGGCGCAGCGCATTCGTGGCGGCGTTCTTCGCCTGGCATCCGCTGCACGTCGAATCGGTGGCGTGGGCTTCGGAACGCAAGGACACGTTGAGCACGTTTTTCTGGCTGCTGACGCTGATGGCGTATGCGCGCTACGCGCAACAATTCAAAATTCAAAATTCAAAATTCAAAATTTTCTACGCGCTGGCGCTGATTTTTTTCGCGTGCGGCTTGATGAGCAAGCCGATGGTCGTCACGCTGCCGTTTGTTTTGCTGCTGCTGGATTTCTGGCCGCTCAATCGGGTTGCAGGTTGCAAGTTGCAAGTTGAAGGTTCAACGACGCCAACCTTCAACCTTCAACCTTCAACCCTCAACTGGTTGATCTTGGAGAAAATTCCTTTCTTCATCCTCGCGGCGGCGGGCAGCGCGGCGACATTCTTCATCCAGAAAACCGCCGGGGCAATGTGGGCGACGAGCTGGGACACGCGCCTGGAAAACGTCGTGCTCGCCTATGTCCGCTACATCTCCAAGCTGTTCTGGCCGCAGGACCTCGCCATCGTCTATTCCTATCCGGGCCGCTGGCCGGCGCTGCTCGCGGCGGGCGCGGCGCTGCTGCTGCTGACATGGACCGCACTGTCCGTTTATCGCGCGCGGCAATTTCCCTACCTGCCCGTCGGCTGGTTCTGGTTTCTCGGCACGTTGGTGCCAACCATCGGCCTCGTGCAGGTCGGCGCGCAATCCATCGCCGACCGTTACACCTACATTCCGAGCATCGGCTTTTTCATCGTCGTGGTGTGGGGCGCGTGCGACCTTGCGCGACGGTGGCCGGAGAAAGAAAAATTTCTGCCGCTCGCCGGCGGCGTGGCGCTCATCGGCTGCCTTGGCGTGACCACGATCCAAATTGGCTACTGGCAAAACAGCGAAAAGCTTTTCCTGCACGCCATCGAAGTGACCACGGATAATTACGTCGCAGAGAACTGCCTCGGCAAGGCGTTTGAAACCTCAGGCCGGAACGACCGCGCGCTGGTGCTCTACACCGACGCGGTCAAAATCGCGCCGCGCTACCCGCAGTCGCAGTTCAACCTGGCGCTCTGCCTGCTGGCCTTCGGCAAAACCAACGAGGCGCTCGACCATCTGCGGGCCGCCGCCCGGCTCGAACCGCACGACCCGGACATCCAATACGACCTGGGAATTTATTTCACGCAGCATGGCAGCCCCGCTGACGCCGAACGCGGGTTCCGGGCCGCACTGGCCGACCGCCCGGAGTTTCCCGAGGCGCAGACCGCGCTGGGCTCCCTGCTCTCTCGTCAGGAAAAATTTGCCGAAGCCGTCCCGCACTTTGCGGTCACCGTGCGACTCAAGCCGAATGACCCGGACGCGCGCTTCAATCTGGGCCTGTCACTGCTGGACAACCATCAACCCGCCGAGGCCGCCGCGCAATTTTCCGAGGAACTCCGGCTCACGCCCAACGCGACCAAGGCGCATTTCCGGCTAGCGCAGGCGCTGCAACAACAGGACCAGTTTTCCAATGCGATGGTTCATTACCGCGAAGCGTTGCGGCTCACGCCGGATTTCCCCGAAGCGAAAGCCGCGCTTGACCAGATTCTGGCCGCACACCCGGAACTAAAAACCAGCGAACCGCTCGACACCGCGCATTGATTCTGGAAAACTCCGCGCCGATGAAACAAAAAATCGTCACCCTCGACATGGAAGGCGTCCTGACGCCGGAAATTTGGATCGCCGTCGCCGAGAAAACCAAGATTCCGGAACTGCGCCGCACCACGCGCGACGAGCCGGATTACGACAAGCTCATGCGCTACCGCATCGAGATTCTTGACCGGCATGGCATCAAGCTCTCGCACATCCAGGAGGTCATCGGCACGCTGAAACCGTTGCCCGGCGGAAAAGAATTTCTTGATGAACTGCGCTCCATCGTGCAGGTGATCATTTTGTCTGACACGTTCGAACAGTTTGCGCAACCACTAATGAAGCAGTTGAACTGGCCGACGCTGTTCTGCCACCGGCTCATCGTGGAAAACGACCGCATCGCCGGCTATCAGTTGCGCCAGCCGAACCAGAAGCAGAAGTCCGTCGCGGCGCTGAAGTCGCTAAATTACCACGTCATTTCCGCCGGAGATTCCTACAACGACACCGCGATGCTCATCGAGGCGAACGTCGGCTTTTTGATTCATGCGCCGGAAAAGGTGAAGCAGGAATTTCCACAGTTCCCAGCCGTCGAGTCGCACGCGGAACTGCTCAAGCTCATCAAAGGAGCGCTGTAAATGCCCACGCGCAAAGGTGCCTTTAAGATTTTCTCGCTGGCCGGAATCGGTGTTTTCGTGCACTGGTCATGGTTTCTCGTCGCGGTTTATTCCATCCAGTTTCGCACGCACGAGTATTCCTCGATCCTCTGGAACGTGCTGGAATATCTTTCGCTGTTTGGCATCGTGCTGACCCATGAGTTTGGCCATCAACTCGCCTGCCGGTCTGTCGGCGGAAAAACCCACGACATCGTGCTGTGGCCACTGGGCGGCGTGGCGTATGTCAACCCGCCGCAACGACCAGGCGCGCAGCTCTGGAGCATCGCCGCCGGCCCGCTGGTGAATGTGGCACTCGTTCCCGTGCTATCCGTGCTGGTGTTCGCGGCCTCGCACCTCGGCTGGAACAACACGCATCCTGACGCTTGTAATTTTATCAACAATGTCTGGCTCATCAACCTGGTGCTGCTGATCTTCAACATGATGCCGGTCTATCCGCTGGACGGCGGACAGATTCTGCGTTCATTGCTATGGTTTATTTTCGGCCGCGCGAACAGTCTGCTGGCCGCGAGCATCATCGGTTTCATTGGCGTGGCCGCATTGATCCTGCTGGCCATTTTCGCGCAGTCCGTCTGGCTGGGAATCATGGCCGCTTTCATTTTGATGAACTGCTGGGGCGGTTTGAAACAAGCCAGGGCATTGGCAAAGATCGCCAAGATTCCGCGCCGGGAAGGCTTCGCCTGTCCGTCATGCAAGACCGCGCCGCCACTCGGCGAACTCTGGCGCTGCGGCCAGTGTCGTCAGGCGTTCGATATGTTCGCAACAATTGGAGCCTGCCCGCACTGCGGAATCCAATTCAGCACAGTGCAATGCCTAGATTGCGGAACGGCTTCGCCGATTGGTGCGTGGCAGGTGGGATATGGAAGTCAGAAAAATGGTTATTGAATAAGAATCCAAGTGGTCAAGATCTTTTAATTTTAATTCCTGGCTTCCTTATTTTAATCCTCAGCCTTGAACGCCCGCGAGATCAAATCGCGCACGGCCTGCTTCGGATTTTTCCCTTCGTAAAGCATCGCGTGGACTTCGTCAATGATCGGCGTCGCGACGTTTTTTTTCTTCGCCAGCCGATGCGCCGAACGCGCCGTGGGATAACCCTCCGCCAGCTTCGGATGCGAGGCCTGAATCTGTTCCAGGCTTTCGCCGCGACCCAGCCGCTCGCCGAGATCGCGATTGCGGCTTTGCTTGGAGAAACAGGTCAGCATCAAATCGCCCAGGCCGCTCAAGCCGTTGAACGTTTCCGGCTGCGCGCCGCACGCCACGCCGAGCCGGCGCATTTCGGACAGAGCGCGGGAAACCAAACCCGCTTTCGTGTTGTCGCCGTAGCCAAGACCGTCGCCCACACCCGCACCGACGGCGATTACATTTTTCAGCGCCCCGCCGTATTCCACGCCGAGAATGTCCGTGCTGCGGTAAATGCGGAATTCCGGCCGGTGAAAAAGTCCCTGCACGGTTTTCGCCGTGCCGTCGCTCTCGCACGCGCACACCACAGTCGTCGGAATTCCAAGGGCCACTTCGCGCGCGAAGCTTGGCCCGGACAACGCCACCACGCGATTCGCCGGCGCCTGCTCGCGCAAAATGCGGCTCATCGTGTCGCCGGTTTCGAATTCAATTCCCTTCGTGACGCTGACAAAAATTCCCGGATGGCCTTTGAGCTTCACCGCCACGTCGCGGAAAAACTGCGACGGAATCGCCAGCACCAGCACTTCGCAACCGCCGACGGCCTTTACAAAATCCGGCTCGGTCTTCCAGTCCGTCGGCAGGGTGACGCCGGGCAGCAGTTTTTCGCTGTGGCCCTGCTTGAGTTCGGCGAGCAGGTCGGCATTTTTGTCCCAAAGCGTCACGGCATTGCCATTTTCGTGCAGGACTTTTGCCAGCGACGCGCCCCAAGCGCCCGCGCCCAAAACACAGATTCTCATTTCGTTTCCTTTATTTGGCCAAGACGATTTTCTGTTCCGGCCATGAGCCGTTGGATGTTGGATTTATGTTTGTAGATTGCCAGCGCGCCGAGCGCGACTGTCACAATATCAACTAGCAATCCGTTTTGTGTAAATATGGTAGCTATCGGAAGCGCGATTGCCGCAAAAATTGAACCAACAGAAACGTATCGTGTAATCGCGATCGCCAAAACAAACACGATTAAGGCGATTAAAACCGCCCAAGGAGCAAGCACCAGATAAACTCCAGCGGTGGTAGCGATGCCCTTGCCACCTTTGAACTTCAGCCAGCAAGTGTAGTTATGACCCAACACGGCAAACACACCGGCAACTACCGCGCATATTTCACGCGTGCCTCCAAGAGAATCAAGTTGGAATAAATGATCCGCGATCCAAAATGAAAGAAACCTGACGGCAAACCACCCTTTCGCCGCATCCAGCAGCAGCACGGTGATGCCGATCGGTTTGCCGAGCACGCGCATGGCGTTCGTCGCGCCGATGTTGCCGCTGCCGACGCTGCGGATGTCTATGCCCTTCGCCTTCGCCGCGAGAAAGCCGAACGGAATCGAGCCGAGCAGATACGCGCCGAGCGCGGTCAGGATGTAAGCGAGAACTGGCACAGCGGTAATCTAGCGGTTGCAGGTTGCAGGTTGAAAGTTGAAAGTTGGGTTTGTTGAATCGTTGAATGGACAAATTGTTAAATATTGGGCGGCGGGTGGCACTAGGGTTTCAATTCAGCCATGCAACAATTTAACAATTCAACCATGACGTAACGATTTGCCGCCCCACCCCGCTTCTGGCACACTCCGCGCATGGCAAAAGTCAAAGTCGCCGTCCTCGGCACCGGCTCGCTCGGCCAGCATCACGCCCGCATCTATTCCGAACTCCACGCCGCCGGAACCGTGGAACTTACCGGCATTTACGACGCGCACGCGGAAACCGCCCGCAAAATTGCCGAGAAACACAAGCTGCACGTCTTCGCCTCTATCGCAGAAGCCGCCGCCGCCAGCGATGCCATGAACATCGCCACGCCCACCACAACGCACTTTGACATCGCCAAACAATTGCTCGCCGCCGGCAAACACGTCCTCGTCGAGAAACCAATGACTGACAGTTCCGCGCAGGCCGCCGAATTGTGCGAACTGGCGCAGAAAAAAAATCTCGTGTTACAGGTCGGCCATGTTGAGCGGTTCAATCCGGTGTTCAAGTTTCTCGAAGACGCCGCCACGGAACCCAAGTTCATCGAATGCCACCGGCTGTCGCCGTTTCCCGCGCGCAGCACGGACATCGGCGTTGTCCTTGACCTGATGATTCACGACCTCGACATCGTGCTCGCGTTCGTGAAGTCGCCCGTCGTCGGCGTCGAGGGCGTAGGCATTCCCGTGTTGAGCAAGAGCGAGGACATCGCCAACGCGCGCATCCGCTTCGCCAACGGCTGCATCGCCAACCTCACCGTCAGCCGCATCAGCCCCGAACGCATGAGGAAGATCCGCGTGTTCAGCGGCCCGACCAATCCCTGCTACATCTCGCTCGATTACCGCGTGCAGGAAGGATTCATTTATCGCGTCGCCCGCGACGGCGAGGAGGAGACGCCGTTCATCAAAAAACTTCTCGCCGCCAAGCTGGGCATCGGCAAGGACACCGCCATCGTCAGCGAATTTGCCGGGCGGAAAATCGTGCGCGAGCCGGTGCCCATCAATAAGGACGAACCGCTCAAGCTCGAACTTCAAAGCTTCGTCAACTGCGTCCGCGAAAAACAGACGCCCGTCGTCAGCGGTGAGGCCGGCAAACGCGCGCTGGATCTGGCCTTTGAAATCACCCGGCAGATTCAGCAGATTAAATAAAAATGAACCCAAAGGATAATTAATTTGTGATTGCGCCTCTGGCAAAATTCATTGACTGGTGCGTCATTCAAGCCGCTACGGTGAGCGACTCCGCCCGAAAATGTGACAGGAACAACACAAAATTGACGGAGGCCATTGAATATCTAAATGGGCCGAATTTCATTCCCGCCGACAGCCAACCTGCCGAACTGGAATTCACATCGGACATCCATTTCAGATTCGCATCGCCGCAACCGTGCGAGTTTGCGGAAAACAACGTCGTTCATGGCCGGCTATATCGTTGCCCCGGTGCCTGGCAGAAAAGGCCAGTGGTCGTGTTGCTGCACGGTGGCGTTGAATATCTTCATTACCGGTTCGGGTATGCCTGGCTCGCCCGCCGTTGCAACCGGGCGGGATTCAACGCCGCGACATTGGTCGCCCCCTACCATTTTCAACGTCGCGTCCGTCGTGTTGAATGGGACCATCTGCGGTCGGCTGAACCAGTTGGTCAGGCGGTTGCTGAAATTCGCGCACTGACTGGCTGGCTGCTGGACCAAGGTTGTCCTTCAGTCACATTGTTTGGGATTTCACTCGGCGGATGGTTTGCCGGTTTGGCGGCAACGCGTGACCGCCGGCTGAAGGCAATTATTCTCGTGGCATCGCGTGTGCGCTCGAATTATGGCGTGCTGCGGGGCGAGCGAGTTCTTTGGACACCGGTGCGGAAAGCATTGGAAAGACGAAAGGCGGCGCTCGAAGCGTGGGACACGACGCCAACCAATTTGACGTTGAGCCAGCCCGTGATCCCAAAAGAAAATATTTTGTTGATTCAGGGCCGCTACGATTTACTTGCTGAATCGGAACGCGCCGAGGAACTCTGGCAAAAGTGGGAGCAACCGGAAATCTGGTGGTTGCCGCACGGCCACCTTAGTTTGTTGGGTGCGCCGGGCCTGACGAGCCGCGTTCTGCGCTGGTTGGCACCGCGATTGAATAAATCCACAGTTGAGGAAAAGTGAAATCCAAAACCTTCATGCTCATTGCCGGTGAGGCGAGCGGGGATTTGCCCGCGGCGGCAATTCCATGTAGGAGACGAGGTGACGAGTCTCTAACTTTTATCGGGACGACCTTTTTATTGTGATGACCCGGAAAATTAATTTGAGACTCCTCACGTCGTCTCCTACAAATAAACCGTGAACCTCCACCGCCCCATCAAGTCACCGCGAGATCCGCTGAACCGCGCGTTCTATCTGCCGCGTCTGTCCCGCGAGCATTATCAAGCCGACGCCGTGGTGTTCTGGACGCTGACAGTGTTCGACAAGGCCAAGGGCTGGCTGACGCCCGCATTTCACCAGCGTTTTCAGAACTTGATGCTTCATGCCGGCGCGCGCGAGGGTTTGGTTTGTCCGATTTATTGCCTGATGCCCGACCACATTCACCTCGTCTGGATGGGACTGCGGCTCGATTCAGACCAGATCAACGGCATGGCTTTTTTGCGGACATATCTTGAACCAGAGTTGTCGCCGGCAAAATTTCAACCGCAGCCGCAGGATGAAGTTTTGCGCGCGGAGCAACGCAAGCGGAATGCGTTCGCAAAAGTCTGTTTTTACATCGCGGCCAATCCGATCCGGGCGGAATTGATTGCTGAAAAGGAAACTTGGCCGTTTACCGGCTGCGTGGTTCCGGGCTATCCGAAATTAAATCCGCTGACGGAAGATTACTGGTCGAAATTCTGGCGAATCTTCGCCAAACTGCAGCAGCACGACGCGGGCAACATCACGCGACCGCCGATTGGATGAAAAACAAAGTTTGAGACTCCTCACGTCGTCTCCTACAAAATCAAGAATTGAAACCGAAAACCTTCATGCTCATCGCCGGCGAGGCGAGCGGGGATTTGCTCGCGGCGGAACTCGTTTTCGCGCTGCGCGGCCAGTTGCCGGACGCGCAATTCTTCGGCGCAGGCGGCGCGAAGATGTCCGCCGCCGGCGTGGAGCTGGCCTTCGACCTGACGCAGCACTCGGTCATCGGTGTTTCCGACGTGCTGAAAAACCTTTTGAAATTCCGGCGGCTGTTCAACCAGTTGCTCGCGCTGGCCATCGAGCGCAAGCCGGACGTGGTCATCGGCGTGGATTACGGCGGTTTCAACCTGCGCTTCGGTCAGGCGGTCAAAAAATACGTCCGCGACAATCCGTTCTCCAAATGGGATCCGAAAATCGTCCAGTTCGTCTCGCCGCAGGTCTGGGCGTCGCGTCCGGGCCGCGCGGACAAGCTGGCGCGCGATTACGATCTGCTCCTGAGCATTTTCCCGTTCGAGAAGGACTGGTATGCCCGCCGCGTGCCGTCGTTGCGCGTGGAATTTGTCGGCCACCCGATGGTGGAGCGGATGCAGAATTCAGAATTAAGAATTCAGAACAAAAACTCTGCGACGATGGTTCTGCTGCTGCCCGGCAGCCGGAAGAGCGAGTTGCAGCGGCATCTGCCGGTGATGCTCGCGGCGTTGAAAACCATTCAGGAACAATTACCGGCGACAAAGGCGAAGATGGTTTTGCCGAATCCGGCGCTGGTGTCGCTGGCGAAATCGCTGGGCGCGAATCTGGAAATCCAAATTGGCGAACTGCCGTGGGCGCTGGCGGAATCGGACGTCGCGCTCGCCTCAACGGGCACGGTGACGATGGAATGCGCGTTCTTCGGCGTGCCGACAGTGACGCTCTACAAAACCTCGTGGCTCACCTACCAGATCGCCAAACGTATCGTGACGGTGAAATCGCTGACGATGCCAAACCTGTTGGCGGGCGAAACGGTCTATCCCGAATTCATCCAGGACGAGGCGACGCCGGAAAATCTTTCGCGCGCCGCGCTGGAATTGTTGCAGGACGAATCGCGCCGGGCACAAATCAAGGCGCAGCTCGCCAAAATCATCGCCTCGCTCGGCGGACCCGGCGCGGCGGGACGGGCGGCGAATGCGGTTTTAAGTTTGTTTCCGTAAAAGAGGAGTCGCGCGAAGGACGCGAAGGCGGCGAAGGCAAAACTTTTTCTTCGCAAACTTTGCGGCCTTCGCGCGAAAAGATTCCTGTTTTCCTGCTTTCCTTATTCGCCGCGCCTTTTAACTTTCCTGCATGGACTCACTCCACGCGCCGTGGCGCATCGAATACATCCTCGCCCGCAAGCCGGATTTGAAGGAAGGCTTGTTCACGCGCATCGCGCAATCTTCCGATGACGTGGAGAATCTGGTTGTCGTGCGCGACCGCGCCTGTTTCGCGCTGCTCAACCGGTATCCCTACAACGGCGGTCATTTGATGGTCGTGCCTTACAAAGAGGTGCCGGATTTGAACGGGCTGACGGATGAGGAACTCGCCGACTTGTGGAAGCTTGTGCGCCGCTGCACGAACGCATTGACGGCGGTGATGAAGCCTGACGGATTCAATGTGGGCATCAACCTCGGCAAGGTCGCCGGCGCGGGCATCGCGGAACATCTGCACATCCACGTCGTGCCACGCTGGAACGGTGACACGAACTTCATGCCGGTTATCGCCAACACCGGCGTCGTGCCGGATGCGCTGAAGGAAATCGCAGCGAAGCTGCGGGCGGAACTGGGAAAATAGTTTTGGCCACGGATGCACACAGATGAAACACAGATAAAGACCGGGGAAAATGATTTCTCACTTCAGCCGGTGACCCAACAGCTCATCGGTGCGGCGTTTGAGGTTCACAACATTCTCGGCTTTGGTTTCCTGGAGAAGGTTTATCAGCGTGCCCTGCAGGTAGAACTCCAATTGCGTGGCGTGCAAGTCGAATTGGAGCCGAAAATTCAGGTTCAATTCAAAGGAGTCATCGTTGGTGATTATGCCGCTGATTTGCTGGTTGAAAGAAAAATCATTGTAGAACTGAAGACAGACGCAGCTTATCAATCCATCCACGAAGCCCAGCTTTTGAATGAACTACGCGGCACGAGCATAAAGCTTGGTTACTTGATCAATTTTGGCCGAGAAAAGGTGGAATATAAACGGATGGTCTTTTGATTCAAATCTGTGTTTCATCTGTGAACATCTGTGGCTAGAAAAATTTGATTTGTGGCAACTGAAACCCTTCATTACGAAAACGCGCGGTTCGCGCAGCAACTGTTCAACCACGAGCCGCGTAATTTGCAGGCGCTGGAAACCGAGCTGGGCGTCAAGGCCACGGCGCGCGACGGCTGGATCAAGCTGGACGGCACCGCCGAAGCCGTGGAACGCGCGAAACAACTTTTCTCCTCGCTACAAAACCTGCTACAGGCCGGCTCACCGGTGAAAAACCGCGAGTTCACCCACGCGCTCAACGTGGTGAAGCATGAAGGCGCGACGACCTTGAAGGACATGGTCAGCGACCGCGTGACGACCCACGAACGCAGGCCGGGCGTCACCGCCAAAACCGTCGGCCAGAAAAAATATCTCGACGCCATTCGCAAGCACGACATCACGTTCGGCATCGGGCCGGCCGGCACGGGCAAGACGTATCTGGCCGTGGCGATGGCGTTGTCGGCGATGCGCGAAGGCAGTGTTTCACGGATTATTTTGACGCGCCCGGCGGTCGAGGCCGGCGAGGCGCTGGGATTTCTGCCGGGCGATTTGCTGGAAAAAATCACGCCCTATCTGCGTCCGCTCCACGATGCGTTGCAGGACATGATGCCCGCCGAGGAAATCGTCAAACTCACGGAGCGCGGCACGATTGAGATTGCGCCGCTGGCCTACATGCGCGGGCGCACGCTGAACGGCGCGTTCATCATTCTGGACGAGGCGCAAAATTCCACGACGGAACAGATGCTCATGTTTCTCACGCGGCTCGGCCACGGCTCGAAGGCGGTTATCACGGGTGACGAGTCGCAGGTGGATTTGCCGTCGCACAAGCATTCCGGGCTGGCGGAGGCGCATCGCGCGCTGCACGGAACGGAAGGCATCGCCATCGTGGAATTTTCCAAGCGCGATGTGGTGCGGCATCCGCTGGTGCAGCGCATCATCGCGGCTTACGAACATCATCGCGGGCGGGCCAAAACGGAATGAACATTGCCATCGCCAATCGCCAGCGGACGAAGAAAATCAACACGCGACTGCTCCGGCAGATCGCGGCCGGGCTGTTCGCGGAATTAAAAATCACGGAGGTGGAACTGGGCGTCAATTTGGTCGGCGCGCGGGAAATGGCGCTGATCAATGAAACGTTTCTCCAGCACGAAGGCCCGACGGATGTCATCACGTTTGACCATCGGAATTGCGAATTGCGAATTGCGAATTGCGAATCAAAAATTCACGGCGAGCTGTTCATCTGCGTTGACGTGGCGCTGGCACAGGCAAAGGAATTCGGCACGAGCTGGCAATCGGAATTGGTCCGTTATGTTGTCCACGGCGTTTTGCATCTGCTCGGCCATGACGATTTGAAACCTCATCTGCGCCGCAAGATGAAGCGCGAGGAAAACCGGCTGGTGCGCCGGCTGGCCAAGCGATTTTCTCTCGCGCAACTTTCCAGTGCGGCTAAACTCGGCGCGTGAGAAAATCATTTTTTGCGCGCTGGCGGCGGAGTTTCCTGACCGGGCTGGCGGTTTCGCTGCCGGCGCTGCTGACGCTCGCGGCGGTGAAATGGATTTTCGGCACCATCTCCAGTTTCACGGACGCCTTAATGTTTTTCCTGCCGCATTTGCTCACGCCGGAGCTCATTTATCAGAACGGACTGTCCGGACCGATGTTCTGGTATTGGAGCCTGCTGGCGCTGGTGCTGGCGGCGCTGCTGATCACGGGCGTCGGCGTGCTGGCCCAATACTACATCGGCAAGCGGCTGATCGAATGGCTCGACACGGCCATGATGCAGGTGCCGTTCCTGAACAAATTTTACGGCGCAATCAAGCAGGTCAACGAGGCGTTCTCCGGCAACAAAAATTCCTTCAAGACCGTCGTCATGGTCGAGTTTCCCAGCGCGGGAATTTATTCCATTGGTTTCATCACCAACGAGCAAAACGGTGAGGTGCAGCAAAAAACCAAGGAGAACGTGCTCTGCGTCTTCGTGCCAACGACGCCCAACCCGACTTCGGGGTTTCTGATCTTGGTGCCGGAGGACAAGGTGAAGAAGCTCGACATGAGCGTGGCCGACGGCATCAAATACATCGTCAGCCTCGGCTCGATTTCGCCGGAGTTTTCGCCGCCCAAAATCAAATGACCGAATCCGCCAGCGGCCTCATCCTGCGCACGCGTCCGCTCACGGAAACGAGTCTCATCATCCACTGGCTCACGCCGAATTTCGGGCGCATCGCCACCGTGGCCAAAGGCGCGCGGCGGTCGAAGTCGCCGTTCGCGGGCAAGCTGGATTTGTTTTACGCGGCGGATTTTTCCTTCACCCGCAGCCGCCGTTCCGAGTTGCACACCTTACGCGAGGTGAAATTGCGCGAGACGCACGGCGCGATCCGCCAGGACATGATGAAATTGCAACAAGCCGGCTACGCGGCCGCGTTCATTGAGCAGGCGACCGAGACGGACACACCGTTGCCGGAGATTTTCAAACTGACGTGGGATTTTCTCAAACATCTCTGCGCCCAAAAGCCGACGCCGCAAAACATTTTCGCGCTGGAATTGAAGCTGCTGCGCGAACTCGGGCTGGAACCGGACGCGAAGGAAACGCGGCTGACGCCCGGTGCAAAAAAAATCGCACAGTCACTGACCGAAGATGACTGGTCAAAAATTTCACGATTGAAATTGTCCGAAGCACAGACCGGCGAACTCCGCCAGTTTCTGCACGGCTTCCTGATTTTTCACCTCGGCAAACTGCCGCGCGGTCGCGCGGCCGCCCTGGCCGAAAGCGAAAATCTAGCCGGTCGTTGAGGTTCGCATGGAAACCAATGTTTCAGTCAAGGTGACGGTTGCGATATTGAGCGACATCCATTACGCCGGCTCTGCCGAGCGGGCGCGGGGAAACGATTACGAATTGCAGACGATCGCCAATCCCCTGCTCCGCACGTTCGTCCGATTTTACCGGCATTTTGTCTGGATGCGCGAACCGCTAAACCAAGGAGCGCAACTGGACCGTTTTCTAAACGAGCTTAAATCCGCCGATTACGTCGTGGCCAACGGCGACTATTCCTGCGACAGCGGCTTTGTGGGCGTGAGCGACGACGCGGTTTTTCAAAGCGCGCAGGAATGTCTTGGCAAGTTGCGCGCGAAGTTCGGCGACCGCGCGCACTTCATCTTCGGCGATCACGAGCTTGGCAAACTCTCGCTCATCGGCGGCAATGGCGGGATGCGACTGGCCAGTTGGCGGCGCGCCACTGAATCGCTCGGCGTAAAACCCTTCTGGCAACTGGTCATCGGAAATTATGTGCTGATGGGTGTCGCATCGCCGCTGATTGCTTTGCCCGCAAATCAACCCGACGCGCTGCCCGAGGAATGGCCGGAATGGTTGAAGTTGCGCGCCACGCATCTGGCAGAAATCCGCGCCGCGTTCGATTCCTTGAAGCCGGAACAGCGCGTGATTTTATTTTGCCACGACCCGACCGCCCTACCCTTTTTGTGGCGCGAGGATTCCGTGCGCCGCCGGCTGCCGCAGATCGAACAGACCATCATCGGCCATCTGCACACGCGGCTCGTTTTGTGGAAAAGCCGGTTGCTGTCCGGCATTCCGCCGATCCGCTTTCTGGGCAACTCCGTTCGCAAGTTTACCTCCGCACTGCACGAGGCGCATCACTGGTGGCCTTTCAAGGTGCGGCTGTGTCCGGCGCTCTCCGGCATCGAACTGCTGAACGACGGCGGCTATTACACGGTGGAAATTGACCCGGCGGCAAAACACCCGGCGCAATTTATTTTCCATCCGCTGCCTCGGAAATAAACTTAGCCGACGTTCCCGGCTGCCACGAGCTTTAGCACTGCACCCACAGCCTCATCAATCTTCACAGATTGCAGCGCGCCGTTGCGCGGCTTCAATTCCACTTCGCCTTTGGCCAAAGATTTTTCGCCGATGCCTATGCGGATGGGAAATCCAACCAGTTCCGAGTCCTTGAATTTCACGCCGGGCCGCTCATCGCGATCGTCGAGAATCACGTCCACACCTCGCGCGGTCAGCTCCGTGTAAATTTTTTCCGCCGTCTGCATCGCCACGCTGTCCGGCGCGACCGCCAACGGCGTGATACACACCTGATACGGCGCGACGCTCAACGGCCAGATGACGCCGTCCTTGTCGTTGCCTTGTTCGATGACCGCCTGCAACGTGCGCGTCACACCGATGCCGTAGCAACCCATCACGCTCGGCTTGCGCGAGCCGTCCACGTCGAGAAACGTCGCGTTCAGCTTCTCGCTGTATTTTGTGCCGAGCTTGAAGACGTGGCCGACTTCAATCGCGCGGCGGATTTTCAACGCCTTGCCGCACTTCGCGCAAGGTTCGCCGGCGGTGACGGTGCGCAAGTCAAACCACGCCGTCACTTTGATGTCGCGCTCAATGGACACATTCTTCAAATGGAAACCGTCCTCGTTCGCGCCGGTGGTCATATCGTTCGCGCCCTGCAAACGTTCGTCGGCATAAACTTTCACGTCCGCCGGCACCTTCACCACCGCGCCGAGCGAACCAGGCTTCGCGCCGAGCGTGGCCGCACATTCTTCCGGCGTCGCGGGCCGCGCGGCCATGGCTCCGGTCTTCGCGAGCAATTTAGTCTCGTTCAACTGATCGTCGCCGCGAATCAAAATGATGATCGGCTTGCTGTCGGCGATATAAACCAGCGTCTTGATCTGACGATTAGCAGCAACCTTATAAGGTTCCTTGCTCAATGCTTCAATCGTCACCACGCCGGGCGTCGCGAACTTCTCGATGGCTGCGCCAATCTCGCGCGTGGAGGTTTTGGGAATGCCGCTGGTCGCCTTCTCGATGTTCGCCGCGTAGCCGCAGGCTTCGCAGAAGGCGACTTCGTTCTCGCCAGTCTCGGCGGGCACCATGAATTCGTGGGAGTAGTTGCCACCGATGACGCCGGTGTCCGCCTCGACCGGAAACGCCTTCAATCCGCAGCGCGCAAAAATCCGCGTATAAGCATCATACATTTTCTTGTAAGCCGCCATTGCGCCTTCGTCGGTGGTATCGAAGGAATACGCGTCCTTCATGATGAATTCCTTGGCGCGCATCAAACCGAAGCGCGGACGGATCTCGTCGCGGAACTTCAGACTGATCTGGTAAAAATTCTTCGGCAACTGGCGGTAGGAATTGATCTCGTTCGCCGCCAGCGTGGTGATGACTTCCTCGGCGGTCGGACTCAAAAACCATTGGCGGCCGGAACTGTCCTTGACCTTGAACAAAACATTGCTCGCTGTCTCGGCACGGCCGCTCGCTTCCCAAATCTCCGGCGGCTGCAACGCGGGCATGAGAACTTCAATCGCGCCCGCACGATCCATTTCCTCGCGAATGATCTGCTCCACCTTGCGCAAGGCGCGCAGGCCGAGCGGAAGAAAGGTGTAAACGCCGCCGGCGAGCTTGCGGATCAGCCCGGCGCGCAGCAGCAGTTTGTGCGAAACGATTTCCGCGTCAGACGGAGCTTCGCGGAGCGTAGGAATAAGTGTTTTGGTCCAATACATGTTTATCAAATTTCGAATTTCGAGTGTCGAATGTCGAATCAATTCCCGCGCGCAGTCTTTTTGGAGGTGACCATGATGGCGGTTAATTGGGAAGCTTCATTGATCAAACGATCAAGTTCGACTTTATCGGCACAACGCATTTCAGCAATCATTTCCAGCCAAAAAGCTGATTCATCCGCCTCCTCTTCAACGATTGAAAGTTTGTTAACAAAGTCTGCTTTCGATTTCGCCCGACAAACCGCCCGATAATTTGCAGCCACTGATGTCGCGGAACGGATCAACTGACGGCCGACGACTTGAAACTCGGCCTTGCCTGGCAGATGGGAATAAAACTTGATGACGTCCAATGCAAACCGCTTTGTTCGCAATTTCAAATCATTCATGGTTGGCAATTAAATTCGGAATTCGCCACTCGAAATTCGACATTTGCACTACTTCACCGAATTGGTCAACGGAGCGAGGCCCTGGATGCGCACTTCCAGCTTGTCGCCGCTCTGGATGGGGCCGACGCCGCTGGGCGTGCCCGCGAGAATCACGTCGCCGGGCAGCAGCGTCATGTTAGTCGAGATGAAGCTGACGAGTTCGTGCGGTTTAAAGATGAGCTGCTTGGTGTTCGAGTTCTGGCGGAGCTGGCCGTTTTGGAACTGCTGGATGTTGAGTTCGGCGGGATCGAGCATCGTCTCCACCAGCGGGCCGAGCGGCGTGAAGGTGTCGAACGATTTGCAGCGCGCCCACTGGCCGTCGGATTTCTGGATGTGCCGGTCGCTGATGTCCTGCGCGGCGGTGTAGCCGAAAATGTAGCGCGACGCCTGCGTGGGCGACACGCTGCGGATCTTGCGCCCGATGACGATGGCCAGTTCCGCCTCGAAATCCGTGCGATGTTGCGGAAAGGGAATTTCAATCTTCCCGCCGTCCGGCAGCAGCGAGGTCGTCGCCTTGAACCAGATCAACGGTTCCTTCGGCAGTTCGCGGCCCATCTCGCGCGCGTGGTCGAGGTAATTGACGCCGACGGCGATGATCTTGCTAGGCAGCACCGGCACCAGCGTGCGGATGCCCTTGCGCGGCGTGGCCTTGCGGTCGAACGACGGCGCGCCGAAAACGTCCCCGCGCAGGCGGAACAATTCCCCTTCCACCACTTTCGCGTAGAAAATCTCGATGCCCTTCTGAAATCGTCCGATGGCGGCCATGAAAATTTACGATTGTTGATTTACGATTTACGAATGTTCCGCATTCCCCGCACAGGTTGAGAATCGTAAATCGAAAATCGCCAATCGTAAATGACATTGTTGCCCTTCCGCGCATTTACGCTACAATATAACTGTGAACGGGCTGACGAAACAGGAACAGACGGTTCTGATCCTCGTCCTCGGGTTGCTGCTGGTGGGCTGGGCCGTGAAATACTACCGCACCGCGCATCCGCCGGCGCCCATCGTCCAGACCGCCGCACCTTGATATGCATGAAGTGAATTTCGATGAAGCGCTGGAGCAGATCCTCGCGCGCGACCCGCGCTTCCAGCGCGACGCCTACCATTTTGTCCGTGAATCGCTCGACTACACGCAGAAGCTCATCAGCAAGGAAAACCGCGGCACCGTCCGCCACATCACCGGCCAGGAACTGCTCGACGGCATCCGGCAGTTCGCGCTCCAGCAATTCGGCCCCATGGTTGTGACCGTGCTGGAGGAATGGGGCGTGAAAAACTGCCGCGACTTCGGCGACATCGTCTTCAACATGGTCGAACACAACCTGCTCGCCAAGACCGAGAAGGACACGCGCGACGATTTCAACAACGGCTACGATTTCACCGACGCCTTCCGCAAACCCTTCTGGCCGGCGGGCCGTGTGAATGTGCAAATGAAGACTGCTGTCAGTTAATCGGCGAATTGCCGTTGCCGGCGGATACATCTAAATTCAGCACCGCTTCGGTGCATATCTATTTTCAAAGCTTCCTCAACTCGGCGCCCGCCAGTTGAATCAACGGCTTGATCGTCGCCGCGTCAAACGTGAAGCTGCAGCCGGCGGCGTGAAACAGTTCCGGCAACGGGCGTGAGCCGCCGATGGCCAAAGATTTTTTGTAATCAGCCAGCGCCTTCACCTTGTTCGCCTTTGAATTCGCCCAGACCTGCAACGCGCCGAGCTGCGCGATGCCGTATTCGACGTAGTAAAACGGATGGATGAAAATGTGCAACTGCCGGTGCCACGAATGCGCGCGTGCTTCCTCAAAACCGGTCCAGTCCGTGTCGCCACCGAAACGGTCCATGAGCTGCAGATAAGCCGCCTTGCGCTCGGCGCGTGTGTGGCCGGCGTGCGTGTAAATCCAATGCTGGAACGCATCCACCGTCGCCATCCACGGGAAAAAGCCGATGATGCCTTCGAGATGCGTCTTGCGCGCGCGGTTTGCCTCGGCGGCCGGATAAAATTCTTCGAGAAATTCATTGCCGAGCAGCTCCATGCTCATCGAGGCGACCTCGCAAAATTCAATCGGTGCGCCGCGATACGCATACAAATCCTCATCGCGTGTCGCCTGCGCGTGGAACGCATGGCCAGCCTCGTGCAAAATCGTCTCCACGTCGCGTTGCAAGCCGATGGCGTTCATGAAAATGAACGGCACGCGCGCCTCCGACAGCGTGGACTGGTAACCGCCCGGCGCCTTGCCCTTGCGGTTGTCGAGATCGAGCAGCTTCAAATCCTGCATCTGCCGAAAATTCGCCGCGAGTTCCGGGTCAAGGTGATTGAAAATTTTCTGCGTGCGCGCCACCATTTCGCCTACTTGCGCGAACGGCTTCAACGGCGCGCGGTTCTGCGGGTCCACGGCCAGATCCCACGGACGCAGCTTTTCCAGTTTCAACTGGCGCTTGCGGTCGTTCTGGATTTCGCGGACGGCTGGCATGATTTCCTTTTCCACCGCGTCGTGAAATTGAAAACAGTTCTCCGGCGTGTAATCGAACCGGCATTTTTGGCGGTGCGCATAATCGCGGTAATTCTCAAAGCCCGCGTTTTTCGCGATCTTCGTTCGCAGCTTGATGAGTTCGTCAAAAATCTCCTCGCACTTGTCCACGTCCTGCAATCGCCGCTTGGCGACCAGTTCCCATGCGTCTTGCCGCAGCGTGCGGTCCGGTTCTTCGAGATAGCGGCCCATCTGCACGAGCGTCTTTTCCTCGCCGCGAAACTTCACCGTCTGCGCGCCGATGAGTTTCTGATATTGCTGGCTCAGCTTGGCCTCCTCGGTTTCCAGCGCCACGTTTTCCGCGCGGAACAGCTCGACATGATTCTTCACATCGCGGTTGAAGACTTCATAACGCGCTTTTGGCAGATGATTGAATTGCGGATGTGCGACGTAAACCTGCTCCAGCGCGAACTGTCTCGGCTTGAGCTGCGGCTCGACGTGCTCGACGAAATGCAGATATGCCTTCTCCGCATCTGCGTTGTCCGTGTGGCACGTCATGGCGATGTAACGGCGCGACGCCTCCTCGTCCAGCGCGGCGTTGAGTTCGCTCCAGTCGAGCAGCCATTTTTCCAGCTCGGCGGCGGATTTGGCCTGCGCGGCCCGCGCTTCGAGCTGGTCGAACAGCGGCGCGATTTGCGGCCAGTCGCCGAGGTCGAGGGTTTGCGGGACGAACGTGCGCGGCCGGTGCGCGGCCAGTTTTCCGAACGGCAATAAATTCATGCGCGCAGGATAAATGAAATGATTGCCGGAGTCGAGGCGGCGGCGGCATACTGCGGCTGTGGACACGCTGAATCACAGTTTTCTGCTCGACCAGAATTTTCTCTGGGCATCGTGCATCTGGGGCGCGGTGGCGGGCGGCTATTGCCTCTACGGCATGAAGCAGCGGTCGTTGATCCCCTTTCTGGGCGGGTTTGCCATGACGGTCATGTCATTCATCGGCCCGAACGCGCTGGTGATGACGCTGGTCTGCGTCGCGGCGATATTCGCCGTCTGGTGGCTGATGAGACAGGGCTACTGACCGGCCGCCGCCAAGCGCATCGCCGCATCTCCCCATCACCGGCAACCTGCCCCAAAGGGCGGGTTTCCGGCGGCTTCCGCACTGCTTAAAATAATCCCCACAAAATCTCTCGTAACCAATTGTATGTATCACGTAATGCGTGCCGAAATTGTGGAACTGATCCGGACCATCCAATCCGGCAAGGGTGGCTGGGAGACATTTCAGGCGCTGGAGCGCGCGACGCACAATCCCGACGTGTGGATCATCTTTGACAGGTTCGAGCTGGAGGGCATGGCCCCAGAAAAGATCTACGACATGTTTTGCGACTAGCGGACTTGTCCGGAGATAAAATTTCTGCAGGCGGTTTTTGGGTTTCCAACATAACAACCTTGGCGGGGGCAAATGGTCATGGACAAAAAGGAAAGCCGGGAATATAACCCGTTCATGCCATCCATGATTAAACGCATTTTGCGACGGAATGAATAGCTAGGGCATCGCAGCAATCGTTATGGTTTCCATCTATCAGTTGCGCAACGATACAGACCACATCAAGAAGGTCCAAAAGGCCACTCTGACGACAGAGCAGTATGGCATTCAACCGACACATGGTTTGTTTGGTTCGGATGAGTGGTGGCAGAAGATAGCATCCGGCGAGTTGCTGATGCACAGACTTCGAGGCACCATCACTCGCGTTTATATGGGTAGCATGAACGATTGGCCAGAGTTTGCGATGCGTGCAGATGACGGAGCGGAAACGAGTTGGTCGCGATTTGCAGACAGTAGCGAGTTGTCGCAGTTATATGCAGTCGGCAAGCGGATAGAGCTTGATTATGTTGTCCAGCGGAATCGATTCAAAATGGTGAATCCGGCTGGAGAAGAAACGACGTGTGTTATTGAGGTAAGGATTGGAAACGATGCTTAATGTGCGGATAGGCTGCAAGCTGACTTCTTCATCCAAACCAAAACAACGCGAAGAGCTTTCTTCACTCCTTCACTGCCCCGCGTAATACGCGTCCACCTTGGCGGCGACATCCTTGTAGCCGATGTCCGTCTCGTAGATGATCTTGAACTGCTCCACGGCGTCCTCCTTCTTGCCCATGCTTTCGAGCACGCAGCCGAGGTGGTAGATCAGGTCCTTCTTCTCGTCGTCAAACACCACCTTTTCCTTGATGGCGTTTTGCAGCGTGCGCGCGGCGAGGTCGAACATCCGGCGCTTCGCGAAACATTGCGCGAGCAGGCTCATCGCGGCGAGCCGCTTGTGCGGGTTGCCCTGCGCCTTCTGCAGTTCCTGAATGGCCTCGCTGATCTTGCCGGACTGGAAATACAGCACGCCCATCTCATAACGGATGGCGAGGTCGGTGGGGAATTTCTCCACGCGCTTCTGGCATTCGGCCAGTTGAAACGCCAGCTTCTCCGCCTGAATCTTGGCGACCTGTTCGGCGTGGTCCGCGTCAAACGGATTCAGCGCCGCGATCTGATGGTCGAACCGGCGGACGATGGTGTTGGCGATGGCGGTGTCGAGCGACGGGTCGTTGCCCATGCCGGCGCTCTTGATGCGCTCGTAATATTCCAGCGCGCGGTCGAACTGCTTTTTCTGCGTGTAAAGCTCGGCGAGCGAGCGCACGAGCTTCAGGTTGGCCGGCTCATGGTGCAGGCGCGCCTCGTATTCGCCGATGAGCCGCTCGGTCACGTCCTCGGTCTTGACGGCGCGCTTTTCCTGTTCGAGCGAGGACGCCTCCGTTTTGTTCTTGAGAATGTCGCGGTAGGAACCCTTGCCGTCCTCAAGCGCGGCGTATCCGCCCTGGTCCATGGTCTTGCGCGCAGAAAGGTTTTTCAGCGCCTGATTGAGGTCGCCGTCCTGCGGATGTTCGCGCAGCAGATCCATCAAGATTTTTTCGCAGCGGTTCTGCTCCGCCGGGCTAATGTCGCCGGACGCCGCGAGCGAGTCGGCGTATTCAATCGCGAGCCGGCGGTCCTTGGGCGAATTGCTGACGAGCGACTCAAAGGACATCGCCGCCGTGCGCGGCAGCTCGAGCACCTGCGCGGCGTCCACGATGATGCGGTGCGCGGCGGAATTATGCGGGTCGGCGTTCAGAATCTCCTCGGCAATCGCCATCGCCTCGCCGGGACTCTTGCTCAGAATCATTTTCGCCTTGGCGACCTGCGGCGATGAACCGGCGCCGCTCCACATTTTTTTGAAGAAGCCGGTGCTGGTCGCGCCGGCCTTCTTGAGCTGCGCCGCGCGCAGGGCCTTGCGGCATTCGAAGAGCGCCGGCTCCCGTTCCAAAATCTGACAGAACAGCGCGATGGCGTAGTCGGTGTTGTCCCGTTGCACCGCCTCGACCGCCTTGGTGTGCTGCCGCCGCAGGTCGGGGGGAAGTTCGTTGATCGTTTTTTCAGCCATAAAATCTCAACCGTGTAGTGTCGGCGCTGTGCGCCGATTGATTCGAGCCAGAGGCTCGACGCTACAAAACTATCCGCACTGCGCGCGTTGCCGCAGCGCATGATCCACCAGCACGAGCGCGGTCATCGCCTCGACCATCGGGACGGCCCGCGGCAGCACGCACGGATCATGGCGGCCCCGGCCCTTGAGCGTGGTGTTGTGCAAAGATTCGTCCACGGTGTCCTGCTCGTGCATGACCGTCGCGACCGGCTTGAACGCGGTGCGAAAGAAAATCGTCTCACCATTTGAAATGCCGCCCTGGATGCCGCCGGAACGGTTCGTGGTCGTAAAAACTTTTCCGCTCTTCGCGCGAAATGCGTCGTTGTGCTCCAGGCCGGTCAGCAAAATGCCGGCAAAACCGTCGCCACTCTCAAAGCCTTTGCACGCGGGCAGGCTCAACATCGCCTTGGCCAGATCTGCTTCCAGCTTGTCGAACACCGGCTCACCCCAGCCCGCCGGCACGCCGCGCGCGACGCCCTCGACAATGCCGCCGACGGTGTTGCCCTCGGCGCGCATTTTCTCGATCAGCCGGATCATTTTCTCCGCCGCCTTTGTATCGGGACAGCGGACGATGTTGGATTCGACCTGCTTCAGCGTGACCCTTTCGGGATTCACGTCGCCGATGATTTTTTGCACTTGTTTCACATAGGCGAGCACTTCCACGCCGAATTTCTCGCGCAAAATCTTTTTCGCAATCGCGCCGGCGGCTACGCGGCCAATCGTCTCGCGCGCGCTGGCGCGCCCGCCGCCCTGCCATGCGCGGACACCGAATTTGGCAAAGTAAGTGTAATCCGCGTGCGAAGGACGGAACTTGTCCTTCATCTCGTTGTAAGCCTCGGAACGCGCGTCCTCGTTTTTCACCCAGAGGGAAATCGGCGTGCCGAGCGTCCGGCCGTTCGACGAAACGCCGGAGAGGATTTGCACGGTGTCGGATTCCTTGCGCGGCGTGACGATTTTGGACTGGCCGGGCCGGCGGCGGTCGAGGTCGGGCTGGATGTCGGCGGCGGAAAGTTTCAGGAGCGGCGGGCAGCCATCCACGACCACACCGACGCCACCGCCGTGCGATTCGCCCCACGTCGTGATGCGGAACAGTTGACCAAAGCTGCTTGCCATGCGTTGATAATGCAAAAAAAAGTCGGCGTGGTCAAATCTCACATTGTGCGCGCAAATTCAGGCGGCTATTGAAAAATTTTAACTCGTTGAATTTTTCCCACCGAACGGAATGGAGAGTCAGCCAAGCAATGTGAAAATATTATTTCCACCGCATCCCGGTCGGGATGATTAAAATCGGCCGTTGCCAACCGGCGACACGCCTTTGGAGCGCGCAGGGCGGACGGAGGAATAGCCGTTCTGACCATTGGCGGGCGATGGTGGTGCGCCATTGTTGTCCGCCTCCAAATCGGAGGCGGCTTTGGCTCCGGCCATGAGTTTGGTCATCTGTTCCAGCGCTTCCTTCAAGGCGTCGGCCTGGGTGTTGAGTTCCAGCGCGGCGGCGGCGCTCTCCTCGGAACTGGCGGCGTTGGCCTGGGTCACCTTGTCCATTTCGCCGACGGCGGTGTTGACCTGGCTGATGCCGTTGCTTTGCTCCTTGGACGCGCCGGCGATGCTGGCGACCAGGTCGTCCACTCTGCGGATCTTGTCCGCGATTTCGGCGAAGCATTTGGAAACCTGTTCGCTGATCTGGACGCCGCGTTCGCTCTTGACGATGGAATCCTCGATTTTCTCGGCGGTTTCTTTGGCGGCCTGGGCGCTGCGCCGGGCCAGATTGCGCACCTCGTCGGCCACCACGGCAAAGCCGGCACCCGCCTCGCCGGCGCGCGCGGCCTCGACGGCGGCGTTCAGCGCAAGAATGTTGGTTTGAAAAGCGATCTCATCAATGGACTTGATGATCTTGGCGATGTTGTTGCTGGCGGTCTTGATGTCGGCCATCGCCTGGTTCATGTGCTGAATCTCGGTGGTGCCGGACTCCGTGACCGTGCGGGTTTTGCCGGCCAGATCTTTGACCTCCTGCGCATTCTCGGCGTTGCGCCGGGTCATGGATGACAGTTCTTCCAAGGAAGCGCTGGTTTCCTCCAGTGAAGCGGCCTGCTCGCTGGCGCCTTCAGCCAAAGACTGGCTGGCCGTGCTGATTTGCCGGGACGAGGCGCGCACCTGATCCGAGGCACCGGTGAGATGCCCCAACACCACGTTCAACGGCGCGGTGATTTGCTTTTGCACAACCACGACGGCGAGCACCACGAAAAATCCGGCGATGATGACCGTGATCACCACGCCGCTGATGATCTGTGAGGATTTCATCCTGGCCATGGAGGCCGCCGAAGCCTGCTTGGTTTGCACCAGATTCTCGGTGGACAAACGGCATAGCAGCGTGCCGCCGGTGCCGCCGGCCTTCCAGGTGGTGTGGCAGCGCAGGCAGTCGGGGACGACGATTTGCGGCTCGTAAATTTCAAAGGCGTCGGCGGTGAGGCGTTTGTAGCGTTCCGGCTTGGCCTGCAAAATGGCACTTACCTCGGGCGGGATGGATTTCTTCAGGAACTGCGGATCGGAGGAATAGGTGACATCGCCTTCCGGATTGAACAGGGAGAATTCCAGCAGGCCCTTCACATTGCGCTGGGTTTCCAGCACGTTGATGAATTTGACCATCTCGCCGCGCTCCAGCGAACCTTTGACGGCATTTTGCGTGGCCAGAAAAACATTCTCCGCGTTCTTCCATTCGGTCTTCTCGATTTTCGCGGAGTCCTCGTCCGCCAGCCGTTGCAGCAGCGTTGTATTGCGGTAGAGCTGAACCGTGAGCGAGAGCGCGAACGCGACGACAATGCCGCCCACGAGCCAGAGAATGGGTTTGAAATGCAGGTTCATGTGGTTTTGGCTTTGCCGTCTGATTTTTCAGCGGCGCGTTTCTTGGTGATGAACGGCAGGTCCGCCTTGGCGGCAAATTGCTCGCCGCCGCAGCCAATGCACGGCGCGCCGGCGCGGATGCAGGAATTGACGCCACCGTTCCACGGCCGCACCGAACAGTCGGTATGCGTGATCGGGCCGAGGCAGCCGAGCTTGAAGAGGCAGCCCTCGTCGCCAAACGTCTTGGCAAAATGCTCCCGCTCGTAGTCGGCAAAGCGCGGGCACTGGTCGTGAATCAGCCGGCCGTAAAACGCCTTGGGCCGACCCATCGAATCCAGCGGCGGAATGCCAACCTTGAGCGCGTAAGTCACGGTGCCGAGCAGCCAGTCGGGATGGCACGGACAACCGGGCGTCAAAATGGTGGGCGTGGAGACGCCTTTGTCTTTGAGATATTGCGGCACGCTGACAGCACCGGTGGGATTATTTTCTGCGGCGGGGATGCCGCCAAACGCCGCGCAGGATCCGATGGCAATGATAGCCTTGGCGCCTTTGGCCGCGCGCACGAGCTGATCGCCATACAATTCGCCGCCGAATGAACAGGCTTTCGGCATCCCGGCGGGCACCGCGCCTTCGGTGATTAAAATATAGCCGCCGGCGGCGATGATTTTGTTCACCGTGGCCACCGCCACTTCGCCAGTGGCCGTAGACAACGTCTGATGAAACGACAGATTAATATAGCTGGTGAGCAATTTGACAGGACGGACGGACTCGGCATCGAGTAACGAAATGGAACAGCCGGAACAACTTTGTCCCTGCAACCACAACACCGGCGCGTTCCCGGCGGCGAGCTCTTCGGCGGCTGCGGCTATTTGTGGAATCATGCCGGCACCGAGGCCCATCGCGGCGCAAAGCTTGGCGCTGAGTTCGAGAAAGGAACGGCGGCTTAAATCATTCATAGTGGTTCCTGTTTAATGCACCGCGCAGGCCAGACAGGGATCGAACGACCGCACGACGCGCGCCGCCTCAATCGGATTTTGCGGGTCGGCAATCGGCAGCCCCACGAGCGCCTGTTCCACCGTGCCCGGCACGCCGCGATCGTCGCGCGGCGAGCAGTTCCAAGTCGTCGGCACCACGCACTGGTAATTGCTGATTTTGGAATCTTTGATTTCCAGCCAGTGCCCCAGCGCGCCGCGCGCGGCTTCCGTCAGACCGAAGCCGCGACCGGTTTCGGGAACGGAAAAATCGGTGAATGTCGGTTCATCCGGGGTCGCCTGATCCAGCCATTGATCGCACTGGTCAATGATGAATTTGCATTCCAGCGCCCGCGCGGCGTGCCGGCCCAAAACTGAATTTAAATCGCCGGCTTCGCGCCCGATGTCTTTGAGCAATCCGTCCACGGCGCTCTTGAGCGCGGCGTTCTGGCCGTCCTGGCAACCCACCATCACGCGGGCCAGCGGACCGACTTCCATGACCTTGCCGTTGTAGCGCGGTGCCTTGAGCCAGGAATAGGCATTGACCTTGTCCGGCGCGGCGACAGTTTCGCCGTCATACGGTTTCAAGCCCGAACCGGAGGAATACAGGGAGCAGCCGACTTCCTCGGCGATGGCGTCGGGGTTGAGCGGCTGGAATTTTCCTTCCAATAAAACCCCGGCGGGCAGGAGTTTGGTAGGGTTGCCGGCCGTAGTGGGAAACACGCCATACGACAGATAATTGCCACAGCCCCGGCCCACCGTGAAATAATCCGGAAACGCCTTCGCCACGGCGATCACGTCCGGCAGATACGACTGCTCCACGAAATCGCGCAGCGTATCCAGCCCGGCGCGATATTCGCTGATCTTCAACTCGGTCATTTTTTCCGTGATCCCGCCCGGCACGAGCGTGGCGGCGTGCGGCAGTTTGCCGGCGAAAATGGCGCCCATGCGATGCGCCAGCGTCCGCATTTCAATGGCTTCCAGATAATGCCGGAGAATGGTGTAATTGGCGTCGGCATCCTGCAAATACTGGGCGGCGTAGCGCGGCAGAAACGGTCCGCCGGGCACCACCGAACGCGAATTGATTTGCGACTTCACCCAATTGCGAAGCGCCACCAGCGCGGGATCGCTGCCCTGATAATCCGCAATCTTCGCCACATCCACAAAATCCGGACCGGACAAAATGTAAAAATGCGTGATGTGCGACATCAGAAAATTTGCCGCCTGGAGGAGATAGCGCGCCAGAAAACCGTTGGGCGGCGGCGTCAGGTTGTAGGCCATTTCCTGCGCCAGCACGGAAGCCGTGCCGTGCTCCACCGGACAGACGCCGCAGATGCGCTGGGTGACGTGCTGGGCATCCAGCGGATCGCGTCCCCGCAGGATTTTCTCGAAGCCGCGGAACATCTCGCCGGCGACATAGGCTTTCGCGACCTTGCCGTCCTCGACCTCCACCTTGATAGCCAGATGGCCTTCGATACGCGTGACCGGACTGATTTCAATGGTCTTGTTCATGCTGGATTGAGGCGTGGGTGGGCGGAGTTATGACTGATGGCAAGACGGCAAAACTATCTTTGCCAGCAAGAAACAAGCTTTGCCGGATGTCCAATCCGATCTCGCCATGCATTAAGTTTTCCATTCTGAATTAGAACTTCGGTTTCGGATTATTCAAGAGCGTGCCTGCGCACATAAAACAATTAAATAAATCTGATCAATCTTCTATCGGACGGGGGAAAAAAGACTTGAGCGAAAAATCGAGGGCTTGCGTAATAATGTCGCAACATCCTTTGCGCGCCCGTCGGCAAACAAAATTTCAAGCCGGCATCGGGATTCCGCCCAAACTTGCCGCTTGAAACCCGGCCGCTGAAACTCGAAACTTGGCGGCACATGAACCGCATCGTCGAGAAGTTTGCCCGGCTTAAATCCGCCAAGAAGAAAGGCCTGGTCGTTTACGTTGGCGCGGGCGATCCGAACCTCGAAGCCACGCGTCAGCTTGCGCTTGCGTTCGACCAGGCGGGCGTGGACGTGCTGGAACTCGGCGTGCCGTTCAGCGATCCGCTGGCCGACGGTTTGGTGAACCAGCTCGCCGCACAACGCGGCCTTGAATCCGGCACCACGCCACCAAAACTTTTGGAAACCATCGTGGCAATCCGCAAGCATTCGCAAATTCCGATTGTTCTCTACATTTATTTCAACCTCATCCACAAGGTCGGCTTGGAAAAATTTATCGCGGACGCGGCGAAGGCGGGCATGGATGGCCTGCTGGTTTTGGATTTGCCGCCGGAGGAATCGGACAATTACGAGGCGTTGATGAAGCGGGCCGGCCTTTGCCACATTTATCTCGTTGCTCCGACGACGCCGGAAGACCGCATGGAAAAAATCGTCAAGCGCGGCAGCGGCTTCATTTATTACATCTCGCGCGAAGGCGTCACGGGGATGCAGACGAGCGTCGCGTCGAATCTGGCGGCGCAGGTGGCGAAGATTCGTGCGCACACGGATTTGCCTGTCGCCATCGGCTTCGGCATTTCCAATCCGGAACAGGCAAAGGCCTTGGCCAATGAAGGCGACGCCTGCGTGGTCGGCAGTGCCATTGTGAACCAGATCGCCGCGCACGGCAAATCAGCCGAACTCGTCGCCAAAGTCGGCGCGTTCGTGAAGTCGCTGGCGGATGCGGTGAAAACGATTTGAGCCACAGATGAAACACGGATTGAACACAGAATGAACGAAACTGAAATCAACTGGTATTCAATAAATCTCGACCAAAAAGTTGAGGAACATGAGCCGATTGATTTGGAACGAGCGATAAAAATTGCAGATCAATATTTAGCTCGTGGAAATGAAAAATTCAAAGACGATAGAGAAGCAGTTGCTGCGACAATGTTTGGTTTCAGTAAGTCCAAATCAAATTTTATAGAAATTTGCATCAACAGGCCAAAACAAATTTCCTTCAAGTTTGAATTTTCAAATCCTGAAGCCTCTTGGTTTCAAAAGTTTCGAAACGCAACTTTTCGATATGAGGATGAATTTCATTCACGGGACAAGCTGATTCAAAAAATCACGGACTTCTTTTCTTTTTCCAGCGAGCGACTCGTTCAAGTTTATAAAAGTAAAGGTATTTCAACAACTTCAGGCAGAAGTCCGTTAGGCAACAGACCGAATACCTCTGCCAGCCTCCGAATTTTTACAATAATTTTAGCTTTTTCTGTTGGCGTGTTTTTTTCTTATAGCGTTTTGCGAGGAATTTATGTCGGCAAAATTTGGTGGGCAGCCGGACCACATAGTTCTAATCCCGGACATTGGATATATCGAGACCAACGCCCTGATGCCTTTTGGATTTGGGTTTTTATTTACAGCGCAATGAGTGCATTGATGATTCGCGGCAGTTTTCTTGAATTTAAGATTTTAAAAAATTTGTTAAAAAAACGACGGAAAGAAAAATTTAATTAAATCCGTGTTTCATCCGTGAAAATCTGTGGCTAAAAAATTATGAAGACAAAAACCGACATCAAAGATCGTTACGTCATCATCATGGCCGGCGGCCGCGGCGAACGGTTCTGGCCGTTGAGCCGTGAGAAGATGCCCAAACAACTGCTCGCCATCCTTGGCAAGAAATCGTTTTTGCAGGAAGCCGTCGAGCGCGTGCTGCCGCTGGTGCCGGTGAAAAATATTTTCATCATCACCAATACCGCACAGGTCGCCGAAGTGCGGAAGCAACTGCCGAAACTGCCGAAGGACAATGTCGTCGCTGAACCGGTCGGCCGCGACACCTGCGCCGCCGTCACGCTGGGCGCGGCACTGGTCGGTGCGCGTTCGACGACCGGCGTCATGGCGGTGCTGCCGGCGGATCATGTCATTCCCGACGTGAAAAAATTCCAGCAGGTTTTGGGCGACGCCTTTGATATCGCCTCGCAGGGTCAGGCGATTGTGACTATCGGCATCAAGCCGACCGAGCCGGCGACGGGTTATGGTTACATCCACACCGGCCATGAACTGCCAACGCCGCCGGGCGCGAAGAAGACCAGGACAACTTTTTTCAAGGCCGAAAAATTTGTCGAGAAGCCAAACTTCGAGACGGCGCTAGATTACGTCAACAGCGGGCAGTATCGCTGGAACGCCGGGATGTTCGTATGGAGCTTCATCACCGTCACGAACGGCTTGCAGGCACACCAGCCGGAAATGTTCGCCGCGTGCCAGCGCTGGTTCAAAGTCGCCAACAATTCCGCGAAACTGGCGAAAGTTTTGGCAAAAGAATATCCCGACGTAAAAAAAATCTCGATTGATTACGCGCTGATGGAAAAAGCGCAGAACGTCATCGTGGCCGACGGCGCGTTTGAGTGGGACGACCTTGGCGCGTGGCCCGCGCTGGCGCGACATCTCAAGGCCGACGCGGAAGGCAACTGCGCCGTGGCGGATTTTATCCATGTGGACGCGGCGCGGAACATCATCTTCGACGCGCGGACAAAAAACAAAACGCCCATCGCCGTGGTCGGTTTACGCGATTCCATTTTGGTGCAGACAGACGATGCGGTGCTGCTCGCCCACAAATCGCAAGCGCAGAAAATAAAGGAGCTGGTCAAGAAGCTTGCCGAAGATGTGCGGCTGAAAAAACTGGTTTGATTCCCGTTGCTTGTGGTTGCAGTAGCGCCCAGGCTGGCGATGTGGCATTCTTGGTCAGTCAATCCATCGGAAAATATTATGGCCCAGGCAATCATGGATCCCGAAAAGGTGCGGCGGTTCGCCGAGGAACTGCACCGCTTCAACACGGAAATCGAAAACCGGATGACGCTGCTTCATGCGCGGTTCACGGCGCTGGGCGACACCTGGCAGGATCAGGAGCACGAAAAATTTGCCGAGGAATTCCGCCAGGCAATCAAGGCGTTGAAAAAATTCACCGAGATGTCCAAGACGCACACGCCCTACCTGTTGCGCAAAGCCCAGCGCATCGAGGAGTATCTGAACCAGCGTTAAATTTATGGCCGGACAAGCCCAGATCACTTCGGTGGAGGCGCTCGAAGCGTTCCGGGCGGACTTGATTGTCTATTTGAGCCAGATGCGTCCGGTCGTTGATGAGGTGGCGAGCGAGATGATGCGCATGAAATTCTGGCTGCAAAACGAGCAGCGCCAGGTTCTAGAAAGTCAGGCCCGCCAGCGTCAGCGCCGCTTGGAGGAGGCGCAGGCGGAACTTTTCAACGCCCGGCTTTCCACATTGCAGGAGTCCACGATTCTCCAAACCATGGCGGTGCAGAAAAATCAGCGGGCCATCCAGGAAACCGAGCACAAGCTGGGGCGGTTGAAAAAATGGGATCGCGAACTGGAAAATCTGGCCGGCCCGCTGTTGAAACCAGTGGATCAGTTGCGCGGATTCCTGGCGACCGACATGGCAAAGGCCGTTGCATTTTTGAACCAGGCCATTCAGGCCTTGGAAGCTTACAAAAAGGTGGCACCACCGGCGGCACCGAACGCCGTCGTCGCACCCGCAGACGACACCAAGACGACACCATGAGCTTAAAGGCCAACAAAAGCCGGTTGACGGGTTTGACCAAGGACATCTTGCTTCGCTGGGCGGACACGCAAGAATACTGGCGCGACGCCAAGGGCGCGGAGTTCGACCGGCGGTTCATGCGGGAATTGTTTCCGCAGGTGAACCAGGCGACCGCCGCCCTGGAGAAACTGGACGAGCTTTTGAATAAAATCAGGAACGAATGTGAATAATTTCACCGGCTGCAAAGACCTGCTGGCGCAACTGGACACGCTAAAAAGTCTGGCGCGGGATTTTTCCGCGCGCGAGGAGCAGTTGAACACCACGTTCCGCAACCAGTCAGCGAAGGAACGCGACACATTTAATTCGCAGGAGCAGGAGCAGACCGCCGACGCCTCCGTTCGTCAGGCCGCCGAGGTGGATGGTTTTGCCGAAGCCAAAGACCGGTTGCAGTCGTGGTTCGAGCGCCGGCAGGCCCGGATCAACCGCGCCTACAACCGCATTCGTGAACGAATTCAGGCCGAAGTCAGCGCGCAGGACACTGACTGCAAACGACAAGCGCAGCAAGACCTGATTGCCGCCGAGCGGCGGCGCGATGAAGAACTGGCTCAAGCTGCGGCGACCCATGAAAATTTTCACCAACGGCTGGCCGAAGCCACCGGCGCATTTCAGCAATTGGAAAAATCCGTGCGCAGCGCGTTTAGCGGATATGGCAAATTCCGCCGGCTGCTCAAAACAAACAATCCACCGCCGGATTTTACCGGCGGCGGAAATGAATCGCTGGATGAGCTGCAACGCGTCTGCGAAAAGCTCAACAGCGACCTAAACCGATTTAAAAAAAATCCGCTGCCGCTGATGTTCAGGTTTGTTCCGATCAGGACAGTGGTCGGATTGCTGCTGGGCTTGGCGGTGTTGCACCCGGTTCTGGCGCATTACAACCGACAAGACATTTCCGCGCTTCAAGCGGGCGCGTCCCTGGCCGGCCTGGCCGTCGTGCTGGTGGTTTATGTAATTGGACTTCGCGCCGCCGCGCCGCTTGCCCAAGTGATTGCCGGAGATTTTGTCCGCGCACAAAACCTGCTTCAGACCGGTTCGGAAAAGGCGGCGGCGGAACATCAATCAGATCTGGAACGGATCGAACAGGAATTTCAACAGCGGAAAAACGAAATCAATCAGGAATGGAAGCGGGCGTCGAAGGAAATCGGCCGCCGCCGTTACAGCCAGCCGACGGATTTGGACGACCGGGATGCGCGGCTCAAGGAAAAGAACGAATACTTTCGCCACTCGCAACTGCAACGGCTGCAATCGGCGCACGAAGAAAAAATGTCACGGCTGCGTGAGGAAGTCAGCGAACAGGCGCGGCGGCTCGCTGAGGCGCGCGATTCCCGGCTGGCCAAACTGGAAAATGATTTTCAATCCGGCTGGCAGGCGCTCGCTTCCGAATGGCAAAGCCAGGTGCTGCCGTTGTGGGCCACGATTCAATCGTCCGGTGCGGCTGCGGAAAAAAATTTCCCCGACTGGCTCGCGGCGAATTGGGATGGCTGGACACCGCCGCAAAACTTTTTGAACGCCGTCAAGTTTGCGCGGCTGGATGTGGTCACGGACAAATTCATTCCCAATCCGCCAAAAGACCAACGCCTGTCGCTGCCGCTGCCGCCGGCGTTTTCGCTGCCGCTGTTGCTGACGCAACCGCAACAAGGCTCGTTGCTGTTTGAAACCGGCAAGGACGGCGGTGATGAAGCCGTCGGCGCGATCAACAATATTATTTTGCGCCTGCTGGCCACCACGCCGCCGGGCCGGCTGGAGTTCACAATTTTTGACCCGGTCGGGCTGGGCCAGAATTTCGCCGCATTGATGCACCTCGCCGATTACGAATCCAACACCATCAACAGCCGCATCTGGACGCAGACGGCGCAGTTCGAGGAGAAGCTCGCGGACCTGAACGAGCACATGGAAAAAATCATCCAGATGTATCTGCGCAACGAATACGCCACCATCACCGAATACAACGCGCAGGCCGGCAGCATCGCGGAGAAATATCATTTCCTCGTCATCGCCTCGTTCCCGGTGAATTTCAGCGAGACGGCGGCGAAGCGGCTGCGGAACATCGCCGCCAACGGCGCGCGCTGCGGCGTCTTCACGCTTATCCAGTGGGATCAGCGCAACGCCGCGCCGCAGGAGTTTGTGCCCGACGAACTGCGCAAAAACAGCGCCTGCCTGACGCGCACGGAAAGCGGCTTTGAATTTTCCGGCGGACGCGGCGCCGGCACGAGCGTAACGCTCGACCCGATGCCGCCGGCGGAATTTGCCACGCAACTGTTGCACCGAATCGGTGACGCCGGGAAAAATTCCAACCGCGTCGAGGTGCCGTTTGAACAAATCGCACCGGAAAATTTCTGGCTGGATGAAACGACCGACGAACTGCGCGTGCCGATCGGGCGTTCCGGCGCGACGAAGCTGCAATACCTCGCCGTTGGCCGCGACACGCGCCAGCACGCGCTCATCGCGGGCAAGACCGGTTCCGGCAAATCCACGCTGTTCCACATCATCATCACGAACCTCGCGCTGCGGTGCAGCCCGGAGCAGGTGGAATTTTATCTGGTGGACTTCAAGAAGGGCGTCGAGTTCAAGTGCTACGGCAATCATCGTCTGCCCCACGCAAAGGTCGTCGCCATCGAGAGTGACCGCGCCTTCGGATTGAGCGTGTTGCAACGCGTGGACGAAGAATTGCGCCGGCGCGGCGACTTGTTCCGCAAAGTTGGCGCGCAGGATCTGGCCGGATTCAAACGCAACGGCGGCTCGGAACCAATGCCGCGTGTGCTTTTGATGATTGACGAGTTCCAGGAATTTTTTACCGAGGAAGACCGCATTTCGCAGGGCGCGGCGGTGTTGCTGGACCGCATCGTGCGGCAGGGCCGCGCGTTCGGCATCCACGTCATCCTCGGCTCGCAGACGCTCGGCGGCGCTTACACGCTGGCCCGCGCGACCATCGGGCAAATGGTCATCCGCATCGCGCTCCAGTGCAACGAGGCCGACGCCTACCTCATCATGGACCAGGACAATCCCGCGCCGCGCCTGCTCTCGCGTCCGGGCGAAGGCATTTACAATGACACGGCGGGTTCCATCGAGGGCAACTCGCCGTTTCAAGCCGTCTGGCTTTCCGACCGCGTGCGCGAAACCTATCTCGCCAAAATCCGCGCGCAGGCGGACAAATCCGGTCGCGATTATCCCGGCCCGATTGTGTTTGAAGGCAACGCTCCGGCGGACGTGCGGGAAAACCATTTGTTAAATGGACTGCTTGGCAAAGTGGGACAGGCGTCCCGCCTGTCCAGCGAACGCGCCAGCGCGAACATGGAAAAGCAGATTGAGACGGTATCCGCATCAGCACTCGCAGGCGGGACGCCTGCGCTACTTTCCCGCGTCTGGCTCGGCGCGCCGAATTCCATCAAAGGCCCGACCGAAGCTGTGTTCCGCCGGCAAAGCGCGTCCAACCTGCTCGTCGTCGGCCAGAGCGACGAACGCGGGCTGACGATTTTGTCGGTCGCACTCGTGTCGCTGGCGGCACAGCACGCGCAAGACGGCGCGCAGTTTTTTGTGCTTCACAATCTGGCCGCCGGTTTCCCGCAACTCGACTTTTTGCAGCGCGTCATCCGGGCCGTTCCGCAATCCGTCACGCAATGCACCAACGCCAATCTCACCGAAGTCATGGGCGCCTTGTCGGCGGAATTGAAACGAAGAACGGAAAATGAAGTGGGACAGGCTTCCAGCCTGTCGGGGAATGACAGGCAGGATGCCTGTCCCACTAAAGATATTTTTGTGCTGATCCACGACCTGCAAAATTTCAAGAAGCTGCGGCAGGAGGATGAATTCAGTTTTTCCGCCAGCCCGGCAGAAGCCACGCCCGCCGCCACGCTGCTGGAACTCATCAACGAAGGCCCGGCGCGCGGCATCCACGTCATTCTCACCTGCGATTCCTACGGCAACGTGAACCGCTTCCTCGGCCGGAAGGCGCTCGGCGAAATCGAAATGCGCGTGGCGTTCCAGATGAGCGCGGGCGATTCCGCCAGCCTGATTGACGCGCCGGACGCCGCCACGCTCGGCCTGCACCGCGCCGTGCTGTTCAACGACCGCGAAGGCAGCTTGGAAACCTTCCGTCCCTACGCGCTGCCCGGCAACGACTGGCTGGAAGACGTTACAAAACAACTCGCGGCGAAATAAACTGCCATCCGCCCCGCGAGCCGTCATTGAATCAATTTCCCCTGCAATCGCAGCTTGACCTTTTGCACCCAAAAGGCAAACTGTTCGACTGTTTTAGAATCTATGAAGCACATTAGAAATATCGCCATCATCGCGCACGTTGACCACGGCAAGACCACGCTCGTGGACTGCCTGCTCAAGCAATCCGGCACCTTCCGCGAAAACCAGCACGAAACCAAGGAAGAACGCCTGATGGATTCGATGGATCTGGAAAAGGAAAAAGGCATCACCATCCGCGCCAAGAACGCCGCCTTCAAATACAAGGATTATCACATCAACATCGTGGACACGCCCGGACACGCCGACTTCGGCGGCGAGGTGGAGCGCATCATGAACATGATTGACGGCGTGCTGCTGGTGGTGGATTCCGCCGAAGGCCCGCAGGCGCAGACGCGCTTCGTGCTGCGCAAAGCTTTGGAAGCCGGCGCCAAGCCCATCGTGGTCATCAACAAGATTGACCGCGAGAATGCCAACCCGAAAAAAGTTCTCGACCAAGTTTTTGAATTGTTCGTCTCGCTCAACGCGACGGACGAGCAGCTTGATTTCCCGTTTATTTACGCCTCCGCCAAGCAGGGCTACGCCAAAACCGAGTTGACGCATGTCACCGGCACGATGGAGCCGTTGTTCGACGCCATCGTGAAATACATCCCGTTTCCGCGCGCCAAGGCCGGGGACGGTTTCCAGGTGCTCGTCGCGAACCTGGACTACAACGACTACGTCGGGCGTATCGCGTTCGGCAAAATTGTCGAAGGCAAGGTGAAAGTTGGCGATCCCGCCATCTGCCGTCACGGCAGCGGTAAAATCACCAAGGGCAAGATCACGATGATTTACCATTTCGAGGGCATGAAGCGCATCGAAATCCAGGAAGCGCACGCGGGCGACATCGTCGGCCTTGCCGGTTTCGAAGACGTCTTCATCGGTGAAACGATCTGCGATTCCGAAGCGCGCGCGATGCTGCCGTATATACCGATTGATCCGCCGACGATCCAGATGGAATTCGCCGTGAACGACGGCCCGCTCGCCGGGCAGGACGGCAAGCTCGTCACCGCGCGCCACATCTGGGACCGGCTGGTGAAGGAAATCCGCACCAACGTCGCGCTCCGCATCGCGCAGACCAGCGACCCGAAGGTTTTCGCGGTCAGCGGCCGCGGCGAAATGCAGATTGCCATTCTCGTGGAGCAGATGCGCCGCGAAGGCTACGAAGTTCTGGTTTCCCGTCCGGAAGTGCTTTGGAAGAAAGGTCCGACCGGCGAACTGCTCGAACCGATTGAAAAACTGTTCGTGGAAATCCCGAGCGATTGCCTCGGCACGATTATGGAAAATCTCGCAAACCGCAAGGCGCAGATCACGAACATGAACCACGTCGGCACCCAGGTGTCCGTCGAGGCGCTCGTGCCGATGCGCGGATTGATCGGTTTTGAGACCGACCTCGTCAATTCCACCAAGGGCATGGGCGTGATGAGCCATCTGTTTCACGAATACGGCCCGGACTGCGGCGAGATTGCCGCACGCAAGAACGGTTCGCTCGTCTCCATGGACGCCGGCGAAGCCACCAGCTACGCGCTCAACATGGTGCAGGAGCGCGGCCGTTTGATGGTTGAGCCGGGTGAGAACGTTTATATCGGCATGATTGTCGGCGAGAATTCCCGCGAGAACGACATCCCGGTGAATCCCGTGAAGGAAAAGCGCCTGACCAACATGCGCTCGCAGGGTGACGGCAAAGGCATCGCCCTCTCGCCGCCGCTCAAGCTCTCGCTGGAACGCGCGCTGGAATACATTGACGTGGACGAGTTCGTGGAAGCCACGCCGAAAAACCTGCGTCTCCGCAAGAAGGAGCTCGATGAAACCAAGCGCAAGCGTTCCGAGAAATCCCGCGTGATCAAGTTTGTGCAGGAATAATCTTCCTGTTCTCCCATCAACGCCGCCCGGAAGGTCACGAGCCTCCGGGCGGTTTGCTTTTGACGCGGCTGAAAACCGTGATAGGTATTGACAAAACAATGAACCGTTTCATAGTCAAACGAAACCAACAATGTTAGACTGCAATAAAGCGCTCGAACCATTGTTAGGTGTCCTGATGTTATGAGCAAAATATCATCCAGAAACATTCAAGTATTTGTCGCAGGTGTGCTTGCATATCTCGGCTTTGATGCGCTGATTCAGATGCCATTCGCTTTCCTTCATTCGCAAGACATCCTTGGTTTCTCCGATATTGTGACTGGCTTTATAGCTATGGTATTGGCAGCCGGTATTATCGTTGGAAGTATACGCGCACTCCGCTGGCTACAGATTATTTTGTGGCTTGGCCTTTTAGTGGACTTCATCACCATTTTTATGCTTGTGTCCGGCTTTTCACGCAATGAATGGCACATAAGTTTATACCGAGCAATTTCCAGCTTTCTTACGCTGTTGGCGCTATTGTGTTTGATTGCTTGGAGCCGTTCGCGGAGATTTCGACATGAACCGGACGCCTAGTGATAGACGGCGCGTTTCTTCCTGCTCAACCGGGCCAGCCAGGCTCAAAGTTGATTCACCCCCCCGTTCAAACCGGCAACGGCGTCCGCTTTTTTATGGACGCGATTAACTATTCAAGCTTTTATCTCCGGTCGGCTGGCGAATTTCATCCCGACGAGGCAGACATCGTCCTCAAATTCCTGGTCGTTGGCAAAGGCGCGGATGGTTTCCAGCAGATGGTCGAACATTTCGCTGGCCGGTTCGTTGAGATGGTTCTTCACATCCACCAACAGCCGCTGTTGCGAATATAATTCCTCGTTGGCCCCCTGCACTTCATACAGGCCGTCGGTGAACAGCATCAGAAAATCGCCGGGCGCAATAGTGGTTTCGGTGGTCTGGTAAGGCGGGTCATCAAACAGGCCGAGCGCGGGCTGGCCGTAACCGCAATCGTTGGCGAGCGGTTCAACGGATTTTGCCGCCCGGCGGATGATCAGCGGCTTGGGATGGCCGGCGTTGGCGAAACGCACCGTTCCCGTCTGCCAGTCGGCGACAAAATAAAACGCCGTCGTGAGCATGGGCGAGCCGGTGCTTTTCAGGATGGCGCAGAGGTCGGAATTCAATTTCCGCAGGAAGCTTCCCGGATCGCGCGCGAGCGGCTTCAACTCCTCGGCCAGCGCGCGGATCATCGCGGTGACCAGCGCGGCGCGCACGCCGTGGCCAGCCACGTCGCAGATGAAAACACCGACCTCGGTGTCGGACAGCGCGGACACGCTGAAAAAATCGCCGCTGACGGCCTCGGCCGGCTGGTAGCGGTGCGTGAACTGAAACGCGCTTTGCTCCGGCGAGAGGTTGGGCGGCAAAACCGGATATTGCTGCGGCAGCATGGCGGTCTGGATTTCGCGCGCCATGCGGAGGTTGTCCTCCATGATCTGGTTTTTGGCGCGCAATTCCTCGCGGCTGCGCGACAGCTCGGCGGTCGTCCGGCGGATTTGCTCCTCGGCATATTTGCGCTCGGTGATGTCCTCGACCGTGCCTTCGTAATACAAAATGGTTCCGTCCACATCGCGCACGGCGCGGCAGTTTTCGGAAATCCAGATGATCGTGTCGTCCTTGCGGTAAATTTTCGACTCGAAGCCGGTGATCGTGTCGTTGGCCTGCATCAACTGGACGAACTCCTCGCGCCTTCCCGCCTCAACGTAAAGCCCGCGCGCGATGTCCGTGATGCTCGCCATCAGTTCCACCGGCGAGTCATAGCCGTAGATGCGCGCCAGCGCGATGTTGGCCAGCAGGTAATGCCCGTCCGGCGTCGTGCGGAAAACGCCTTCCACGAGATGGTCGAACACGCCGTAGTAATTGTCCTTTTCCTCGATCAGCGAGGAGCGTTCAAGCTGGCGTTCCACGGCGCAGCGGATGGCGTGCTGCAACGAATGCGCGTCGAGTCCGTCCTTCGCCAGACAATCCTGCGCGCCCGACCGAACCATTTCAGCGACATAGTCTTCGTCACAGCCCGGACCCAAAACGACGATCGGCAACTTGGGCTTTTTGACGGACAACAAACCGACCTGCAACAGCCCGTCTTTGTCCGCCGCCGGAAGATTAAACAAAACGGCTTGAAAGGGATGATTGCCCGAGAGTTTAGGCGTGGCCGCATCCACCGTCGGCACGACAACCAGCACGCCGGCACTATCCAGCATCCCGGCGACCGCGTGCGCGAACGGCTCGTCGCCGCCGATGAACAAAATTTTCAACGATTCTGATTCCATAGTGCGACCAGCTTTCCCAAGAGAAGCAAAGCAGGTCACTTGCCAGCCCGGTGAGCATACAACTTTGTCGCCCGCCCGCAAGCGAGTTGCAACGCATGTTTGTGTTTCAACTTTTCATCGTCCCCGCCCGTGCTATCTTGTTCACTTGGATCATGCCCAGTGTTTTCATCAAAACCTACGGTTGCCAAATGAACGAGCGCGACAGCGAAGCCGTCGCCGCCCAGCTCGTGGCCAAGGGCTATTCGCTTGCGAAGTCTGAAACGACTGCCGACGTGGTTTTGCTCAACACTTGCAGCGTGCGGGATTTCGCCGAGCAGAAGGCCATCAACAAGATGGAAAACATCGTTGGCTCGGCCCGCAGCCAGAAACGCGAACAGATCGTCGGCTTCATGGGCTGCATGGCGCAAAGTCGCGGACAGGAACTCATTGATAAACTGCCGGACGTGGATCTGGTGCTCGGCACGCAGAAATTTCATCACGCGGCGGAATATCTCGACGAACTGCTCGCCGGGAAACGCAAAAAAATTGTGGACGTCGCCGCCGAGGCCAAGAGCGAGGCGACCATACGCGAACACCTGCTGAACGGCAGCGCCGAGACTTCCGTGTCCGCGTTTGTCAGCATCATGCAAGGCTGTAACCAGCATTGCACCTTCTGCATCGTGCCGGCCACGCGCGGCGAAGAGCGCAGCCGCACCATTCCCGACATCGTCGCCGAATGCCGGGAACTCGTGGCGCGCGGCGTGCGGGAAATTATTTTGCTTGGTCAGATTGTCACCAGCTTCGGCAAACGCGATCATCCGCTGCTCGACGGCAAGTCTGGTTTTGTCCAACTGCTCGACGCCGTCCACGAAATTAAAGGCTTGGAACGCATTCGCTTCACTTCGCCGCATCCGAAAGGTTATGGCGATGATCTGGTCGAGGCTTACGCGCGGCTCCCAAAGCTATGCGAGAGCGCGCATATTCCGCTGCAAAGCGGGAGCGACCGCATTTTGAAACTGATGCACCGTGGCTACACGCGTGAAAAGTTTCTCGGCATTGTCGAAAAACTGCGCTGCGCCAAACCGGGCATCGGCATCACCACGGACATCATTGTCGGCTTTCCAGGCGAGACCGAGGAGGATTTTGAACTGACGCTGTCACTCTGCCGCGAGGTGCGGTTTGACAACGCCTACATTTTCAAATATTCCCCACGCCGCGACACGCCGGCTGCCGAGATGCCGGATCAAGTCCCGCAAAAAATCCGCGAGGAACGCAACGAGCGCCTGCTGAATCTCGTCAACGAAATCGCCGCGCGCAAATACGACGACTTTATCGGACGACAGGTGGAAATTCTCGTCGAAGGACCAAGCAAAAAAAATGCGGCACGCTATACCGGGCGGACGCGCTGCAACCGCATCGTGCTGTTCGACGGCAGCACCCGTCATCAGGGGCAGCTCATGGACGTGAAGATTGAGCGCACCGGTTCCTTCACGCTCTACGGCGATCCGGCGGTTGTGAATTTGTAAATCAGCCGATGAACGCCGCGTGGACGGCCTTCACCGCCTGCTCACCTTTCGCCAGATCAATGACCACGGAAATCTTGATTTCGCTGGTGGAAATCATGTCAATGTTCACGCCTTCATTCGCGAGCGTCTCAAATAGTTTTCCCGCGACGCCGGTGTGCGACTTCATGCCGACGCCGACTATGGAAAGCTTGCCGATCTTTTCCTTGGTGATGACTTCGCGGAAACCGATTTCGCCTTTCAAACTGTCAATCACCTTCTGCGCCTTGAGCAAATCCGGTTTGTCGGCGGTGAAGGAAATGTCGGTGGCCGGTGTGCCGGTGCCGTGGCTGATGTTCTGGATGATCATGTCCACGTTCACGGTCGCGTCGCCGAGCGCCTTGAAAATTTTCGCCGCCACGCCGGGTTTGTCCGGCACACCGACGAGCGTGACCTTGGCCTGATTTTTGTCGAGCGCGACGCCGCGCACGACGACGCCTTCCATGCTTTTCGTTTCTTCTTTCACAATGGTTCCGGGGTTTTCGTTTAAGCTGCTGCGGACTTCAAACACCACGCCAAATTTTTTGGCAAATTCCACTGAGCGGCTCTGCATCACCTTCGCGCCGAGGCTGGCGAGTTCGAGCATTTCATCGTAGGAAATTTCCTGCAATTTTTTCGCGGTCGGCACGATGCGCGGATCGGTCGTATAAACGCCGTCAACGTCCGTGTAAATCTGGCAAAGGTCCGCCTTGAGCGCGGCCGCCAGTGCAATGGCTGTCAAATCCGAACCGCCACGTCCGAGCGTGGTGATTTGGCCGGCGGCGGTTTCGCCTTGGAACCCGGCGACGATGACCACGTTGCCCGCGTCGAGCGCGGTGTGGACTTGTTGCGGCGTGATGTTATGAATTTTCGCTTTTGTGTGAACGCCGTCGGTGACGATGCCCGCCTGCGCGCCGGTCATCGAAACGGCGGGAATACCGATGGTGTGCAGTGCGATGGCCGTGAGCGCAATGGTCTGCTGTTCACCGGTGGCGAGAAGCATGTCCATCTCGCGTTCGCTCGGCAGCGGAGCGATGTCCTTGGCGAGCTTGATGAGGCCATCGGTTACTCCACTCATCGCGGAGACAACGACGACAATCTTGTCGCCCTGCGCATGATATTTTGCCACGCGCGCCGCAACATTCTTGATGCGGTCGGTGTTGCCCACCGAGGTGCCGCCGTATTTTTGAACAATCAATGCCATACAAAATTCTTCCGAATCGCGCCGGCAAAAGTTCATGAATCGGCGCAGAATGGAGCCGAGAGCATAGTCAGATGCACTGTGTTTGAAAAGGCGGAACTGACCAACTCCGGGCTGATTTCAAGCGTGCTTCTGAAGCAAATAAGCTTTGAACTTCTCGTAATCCGCGCCCATGCGGTCAAAATCTTCCGGCAGTTTCAATGCCGCGAGCATGTTCTCCGGCACATCGGGCGGCCAGCCGACAACTTTCTCGACCTCTTCGGGAAATTTTGCCGGGTTCGCCGTCTCGACAATGACCGCCGGCGCGTCGCCAAGCGGTTCGGTGGCAATCCAGTCTTGAAATCCCTGCCACGCCACCGCGCCATGCGGTTCGAGCAGCAGTTGAAACCGGTTCCAAAAATCACGCACACCGGCGACCGTGCGTTCGTCGCTGACCGAGGTGGAAAACAGATCGCGCCGCATCGCCGCGAGATCCGGCCGCTGGTGGATTTTCCCGGTCTCATCCATCTGGCCGCCATAGACCGCCACGAGCCGGGCGAGGTTGCTCGGATGACCGACGTTCATCGCGTTGGACAGCGAGTTGCGTGACGGGCAAATTTTCTGATAGCTGCCGGTGGCCAGGAATTTCGGAAACGCGTCGTTGTCGTTGACCGACGCGATGATTTTCCGCACCGGCAAACCCATTTCGCGCGCGACGACCGAGCCCATCATGTCGCCAAAATTGCCGCTGGGAATGGAAAACACCACCGGCTCGCCCGGCTGCGCGACGCGCGACGCGGCGTAAAAATAATAAACGCTCTGCGGCAGCAGCCGGCCGATGTTGATGGAATTCGCGGACGACAGTGGAATGTGTTTCAAGTCCGGATCGGAGAAAGCCTGTTTCACCATCGCCTGGCAGTCGTCAAATTTGCCGTCAATCGCCACCGTGCGGACGTTGTCCTTGAGCACCGTCATCAGCTTGCGCTGGCTTTCGCTGACTTCGGCGATCGGAAACAGCACGATGACGCGCACGCCGGGAATGTTGTGGAACGCGTGGGCCACCGCTGCGCCGGTGTCGCCGCTGGTTGCGGTTAGGATGGTCAACTGCCGGCCTTCCTCGCGGAGAAACCGGCCGAACATCCGCGCCATCATCTGCGCGGCAAAATCCTTGAACGACGCGGTCGGCCCCTGGTCCAGCCGCATCAGGAAAACGCGGTCGTAAATTTTTTCCAGCGGGATGGTGAAGTTGTAAGCTTCGCGGCACATCACAGTTAGCGCGTCGTCAGGAATGATGTCGTCGGTAAATTTCGACAGAACGCGAAAGGCGATTTCGTGATACGGCAGTTTCGCGAACGTCGCGATCTCGTCGCGAGAGAGCTGCGGAAATTCCTTCGGGAAATAAAGCCCGCGATCCGGTGCCTGACCCTGCAATAACGCCTCGCGCAAGTTGACGGCGGGCGACTGCCGGTTGGTGCTGTGAAATAAGAGTGCCATTTTTACTTTGTAGGAGACGACGTGAGGAGTCTCATTTTAATTCTTCATTTGAGACTCGTTACCTCGTCTCCTACGGATTTTAGTCAAAACTTTCCACCCGGAACATGACCGGCTTGGCTTTCACGGCGGGTAGCTTGGAGATTTTCTCCAGCGCCTTGCGCATCGCCGCGTTCGGCGCGTCGTGAATCATGAAAATCAGCGGCACGCTTTCGCCCTCGTGGCCTTCCGGCTGGATGACGGACGAGATGCCGATGCCCGCCGCCGCGAAGATGGCGGCGATTTTCGCCAACACGCCCGGCTTGTCCACGACGCTGAACCGGACGTAATAGCGCGAGACAACTTCATCCATCGGCATGACGCGGCCTTTTTTCTCACACGCGACAAAGGGTTGAACGCGAACCTTCGTTCCGTTCTTCAAATCAAGCGCGGCATCGGCCACGTCGCTCAACACGGCGCTGGCAGTCGCGTCTTTCCCGGCGCCGCGACCGTAAAATAAGGTGTCGCCCACGATGTCGCCGCGCACGAAGCAGGCGTTGAACACGCCGTTGACGCTGGCGAGCACATGCGTATTAGGAATGAGCGTCGGATAAACGGAAACCTGCACGCCGGGTTTCTTGCCGGAAATTTGCTTGGCGATGCCGAGCAGCTTGATGGTGTAGCCGAGTTTGTCGGCGAACTGCATGTCAATCTTCGACACGTCGCGGATGCCCTCGGTGTGAATCTGATGGTGATCCGCCCAAAAGCCGTGCGCGAGCGAGGCGAGAATGCCGATCTTGTGCTGCGCGTCGTGGCCGTCAATGTCCAGGTCCGGCGGCGTTTCGGCGTAGCCGTGCTTCTGTGCGTCGGCGAGCACGGCGGCGAAATCCGCGCCCTCGGCCTTCATGCGCGACAAAATGTAATTGCAGGTGCCGTTGACGATGCCGTAAATCGCGGGAAACTGGTTCGCGACAAATCCTTCGCGCAGCGACTTGATGATGGGAATGCCACCGCAGACGCTCGCCTCAAAATAAAGATTCGCGCCGGATTTCGCCGCCGCCGTGAAGAGTTCCGGGCCGTGCGCGGAAATCAAAGCCTTGTTCGCCGTGACGACCGTTTTGCCCTGCGCGAGCGCGGCCAGCACCATGGTCTTGGCGATGCCGCAGCCGCCGACGAGTTCGATGACGACGTGGATTTCCGGGTCGTTGACGACTTCCTGCCAGTCGGTGGTCATCAAGTTGCGGGCGATGGGATACGGGCGCGGTTCGTCGAACGCCTTGACCGCGATTTTGCGGAAATTGATTTTGACGCCGAGGCGCGCGGCCATGAGGCCGCCGTTTTTCTGCCACGCGTGGAAGACGCCGCTGCCGACCGTTCCGCCGCCAATCATGCCGAGGTTCACTTGCTGCATAGAAACGGCAGTTTGCCGTGAAACGGCGAAGGGGACAATTCAATTTTAGAGAACCAATGGAATCTAACTGACACGGACCTCACGAAAATATTTCTTTCAACTTCCAATCACATGTATTTGGCAATTCCCGTCGGTAGAAGCGTCCTTGAAACGCATTTACAAATTTTTTCTGAGTGTTTTTTGGGAGTGATTCCCACCATCTTGGCAACATGATAAAATTTTCAAATGTGCACAGCACATAAGTGATAACCGCCGTTGTCTGAAGTGGCATTTCTCGAAATGATGTTGCAAATTCGCGAAGAAAAGGACAACCCCTGTCACCACATAACAGGAATATCGCTCGATCATCTGCCGCAGTTACGGTGAATGATACCCATTTAAGAGGTGAAAGTAATTTTGTATCTTGAAATATCTGACCATGAAAATTCTTTCGAGGTGCAAAGAAGTTTGTCGTAAGAATATCTGGCATGTTTTCACCAACAAAAACATGACCTTCTACTGCCGACCAATCTTTGTTTTGAAGTTGGTCATTGAAACGCGATTTTTGCAATTTAAGCTCGTTCGCGTCGTGTTTATTCAAATATATCTGTTTTGCGAGCGAATTCAGTTCTTGCGGGCTGAATTTTTTGGCTAAATTACTAAACGCGCTCTCAATTATCTTAAATTTATAAGCCTTGTCATAATACATTTGGGCAAATGCCCGGTAATGATATAAAAATTTCTGTTCGGGTGTGTTTTGAAAAGGAAGATCTTCAATCGATGAAAAAATTTGCGAATCGTGACGTTTGCAAAAGCCCAAAAACGTCGTGGCTTCGTTAATGCCAATTAAATCAGGCCAAAGATTTCTATCAGCGTCATGTCTGCCGGTGAATGGTTCAAATTGATAAACATGTCCATTCTTCGCGTGATCTTTGAAAATACGCTTTTGAAGCGAATGGGCTCGAATAATTTTACCGTCACATTGACCAGTGTCTTCAAACAAACAAATTTCCGCGAAGCCTTTTCTGAGTTCTTGATAAATTGAAGGCAACGCATTTTCAGGTTTATCTCTCTTTATGCCTCCTAAAAGTCTTTGGTGTCGCAGGTGCGGATTAAACGGCTCGTCCAAATTTTTCAATTCATTCCTTATCCGGCTAACTGTCGAATCACCGACAACAAGAATTTCAGACTCGTTGTTGCACCCAAGAAGCAAAGGTTGCGGAATATAAATAAAACGAGGAAGCCCATCGAAAAAAGACAGCATTTTAGAGATTTGCGTATTTCGTGCCCAATGTTCAACTTGCTGAATTTCTTCTGGAGTTAGAATTCTCACGCTTAATTATTTTTCTTCCGGTAAATAAACCACCAGAACCAAATCGTTCCCAGCGCGCCGCAGACGGCCGCACCGATGAAATTCGCCGACGGACTCATGCTCCACAGCCACGCACCAAGAAACGAGCCGCTCGTCACCGTGCAGTCGCGGATGAGATAATACGCGCCGTAAGTCCGCGCGCGGAGTTCCGGCGCGGCCTCGCCGATGATGAGCGCCTTGCGCGCCGGCTCGCCGAATTCCTTCAGCCCGCGCACGACGAACGCCAGCGCCAGCCATTTGAAATCATGCGCCCACAGCAGCGTCACCGGAAAAAGCGTAAAAAAAACAAACGTGACCAGCACGAACGGACGGCGGCCGTATTTGTCCGCCAGATGCGCGACGGGAATGTAGCAGAGCATCGCCGTGACCATTTCAAACGTGACGAGATAGCCGAATTGCTGCGCCGTGATGCCGCCGTGATCCATCGCCCATAAAATCACGAACGCATACGGAATCCGCTCGCAGAAGCGGATGAGAATGTCACTGACAAGCAATTCGCGCAGCGCGGGCGTGAAGGTTTTGACGACGCCGTGAAAACTTTGTGTTTGTAGGAGACGACGTGAGGAGTCTCTGACTGAACTTTTAGTTTGAGACTCGTCACCTCGTCTCCTACTGGAATCATCTTCAAACATGAACCACTGAAACGCCAGCGTCAGCAGGCTCATCACGATGCAGAGCGCCAGCGCATAACGCACGCCGTCCGTCCAGCCGAAGCGCGTGAGCAGCCAGCCGCCGATGAGCGGGCCGAGCATCATCGGCACGCGGCGGATCATGGATTGCACGCCGACGCCCATCGTATGCCGGTGGCTTTGCAGCGAGGTGGCGATGACGGAAAGCGTCGCCGGCAACGACAACGCGCTCCACGCGAGGAACAGAAACGAGCCGAGCAGCAGCGCGAGCCAGCTTTGCCAGACCAAAACCAAAACGTAGCCGGCGATGGAAATCGCGCTGAAGAGCAGCAGCGATTTTCTTTGGCCCCAATGATCGGTCAGCCAGCCGCCGGGATAGGCATAAACCGCGCCGAGCAATGTTTGCAGCGCGTCAAACAATCCGATGATCAGGATGCTGCCGCCGAGCGTTTCGATGTATTTGGGCGCGAAGCCGAGCCAGAGTTTTTCGCCGGTGCCGGCCAGCAGAAGCGCGATCAGCAGCAGCGACGTGTTGCGCCGCAGCGCGAGGAATTCGGAAATTTTGTTCCAGCGGCTCACGCGAGCTGTGCGGCGAGCGAGTTGGCGATGTCCTGCAACGCGTTGATTTCCGCAGCCGAATATTCGTATTCGCGCTTGGTGCCGATGCCGAAGGTGCCGACAATTTTGTCGCCACTGCGGATGGGCACGCACAATGCGCCGCCGACGCCGGTCTGTTTCGCGCCCGGCTTGGCAACGCCGCTGGTGTCGGTCTGCAAATTGCAGATTGTCACCGGCCGGTTTTTCTGCGCGGTTTCGCCGGCGATGCCTTTGCCGACGGGAATGATGGTCACAATATCCAGCAACTGCGGCGGCAGGCCGACTTGTGCAACGAGCCGCAGAAGCTGCGTTGGTTCATGCAGCCGGTGAATCGTGCCGGTTTCGGAATCAAATTTTGCGAGCGTGTCGCGCAAAACCTGTTCAAGCGTGTCGTTCATGGCGTGCTGACGGAAGCGTCTTTGCCGGTCAGCGCTTGATAGACGACCGTTGCCATCAATTTTGCCCCGTCGGCATTCGGATGGACGGTGTCAGGAAACAGGTCGGCCTTGCCGGCCAGCGGCGTGTTCAAGTCAATCACGGCGGCGTTGGCATCGCCGGCCACTCGGCGAATGAGCGGAATGACTTCGTCGTGAATCGTCTTGTCGTTGATGCCCCAGCGCCCGGGAAAACACGGCGGCGGCAGACAGACAAACACCTTGACCTTGGAGTTGGCGCGACGGAAGGCCGCAATCATCGTCTCGTAGTCGGGCAAATATTCGGCCTTGTTCCGCCAGTTTTCCGGCGCTTTATCGGAATCAAGGCTGCCGTCGCCGCGATGTTTGCTGTCGTTCGTGCCGAGCAGGATGACGACGATGTCCGGCGTAAAATCCAGTGCGTTGGTGTATTCGCTGCGGAACATGTAAGGCAGGTCGCTGTGCTTCAGCATGGTTGCACCGCTTAGGCCAAAATTCCGGGTATCATAGCCCGTGCCCAGCAGCCGGCCCAGTTGTGCCGGATACGAATTCGTTTCGCGCCCAGACAAGCCGGCGCCGTAGGTAATGCTGTCGCCCACGCAGGCAACACGCATGGATGGTTGCGCCGCGTCGCCGGCGAGCAGGTTGAAGCCGAGGAGCAAACCGCAGAACAATGGATAGAATTGCTTTTGCATTTTAATTTGTATCAGGAATTGTCGTTCGGACCACGATAGTGCAGCACCTTCACTTTTTCCAGCGTGACCAGGCCGCCGCCGATCATTTTGTCCAGCGTGGGCAGGAATGAATTGATTTTTTCTTCGCTGTCCACCATTTCGATGACCAGCGGCAGATCCACCGAGAGCCGCAAAATTTTCGCCGTGTGCAAATGGCTGTTTTTGCCAAAACCCATCGGCCCGCGCAACACGGTCGCGCCGGCAAGCTGCGCCTCGCGCGCGGCCATGACGATGGCTTCGTAAAGAGGTTTGTGTTCCCAGCGGTCGCTTTCGCCAATGAAAATGCGGAGCAGGACGGCGTCATTCGGAATTTGCATTTTAATTTCCTTTCATTGAATTGAACATCGAGCCGAGCAGCCAGCCGAGCCACACGGCAATCATGCAGAGGACGACGGACAAAAGAACATTGCCGCCGGCATAAAGCCATTCGCGGTCGCGCAGCAGGTTCAGCGTTTGCAGGCTGAACGAGGAAAACGTCGTGTAGCCGCCGCAGACGCCGATCATCAGGAACTGCGTGGCAAACACGCGTGATTGAGTGTCCATCCGGCCTTCGGGAATTGCCAGCGCGCCGATGACGCCGATGATGAACGAACCGGTGACGTTGATGGCGAGCGTGCCCCACGGAAAAGTCGCACCGAATTTCTCCGAGACGAGGCCGTTGACCCAGAAGCGCGCCACGCTGCCGAGCGCGCCGCCGAGGGCGACCCAAAGATAGGCGATGTTCATAAGGCTCCTGCGAATGTTTGTTTATTCGTAGGAGTCATCAGCGCTGAAACGGTCAGGCGGTTTTCCCATGCGGGACGGCAAACTCCATTGCCGAAAAAATTATTATGCCATCGGCGGCCACACTGCAACGAGAATCGGGGGGCGGGCGCAAGCCGTCCATCAATGACCTACCAACGGTTTCATCGGCAGCAGGATTTGTTTGTCCAAGCCCGGCCCGGACCAGGCCAAATGCAAGCTCGGTTCACCGGTGGCGTGGACGTATTCCAATTTGACTTCGACCGACTGACCGCCGGCCAGCTTGATTTTTTTGGAAACCTGAGCGCGGCCCGGTGTTTTTTTGTTCAACAACAGTTTGCCGTTCACAAACAGTTTCACCTGATTGTCGCCATCAATATAAAAAGCATAACTGCCTTTGGCAGGCGGCAGAATGGTTCCAGTCCAGCGCACGGAAAAGTTTTCCTGCGGCACGCCCGCGGAGGCGTCCGGCGAACCGGTGCCGCGTTCCGTGCCCAGATCAAAATCAACAAAAGGCGTGACGGACTTTTTGGCGGAATCAGTGAAGTTCGCATCCTTGAAGTATTCCACGGCAAACAGCGGCGCACTCGCGAAGCCATCCGCGCCGAGCAACGCTTTGACATCATCCACCGACCACGGATGGCCGTCCGGATAGACGATCCCGTGAAATGGTTTTATCGCCTCCGTCGGGCGCGGATGTTCGCGGTTTTCATCCCAGGCGAAACGGCAGTTGTCCCGACCAATGCCGAATTCCCAGACGATGAAGCCAGTCTTGTTCCTGAAATGTTCGACGATGCCGGGAACCGTCTGACCGCTGCGGTTCATGCACTCGGTGTTCAACTCTTCCGATGCGCCGGTGTAATCATAACTTCCGTATTCGTGCCACGACTTGAAATCGGAATACGGTTCGCCCGCAAATTCGCGGTCGGTCGCCGTGATTGGAATCGTCGTGCCCGTCTCGTGAATCCATTTGTAAGAATCCGCCAGCAGCAGTCTGGTCTCCGGCGATTTGTTGGGCTCGTTGTAGGTTTCCCAGAAAGTGATCCGTTGGTCGTCCTTGTGGGCGTTGACGATGTCCTGAACATAAGCCTTGAGCCGGTCCTTGTATTCCGCGTAATGCTGACGGACGTTTTCGCCGGGCGAGACGAGCCAGCGGCTGTTATGCACGCCAAAAATGGGCGCGGGATATTTGTAAGCCGGCAAAAGGATGGCGGCGTCGGGCTGGTTCCAGCAATCGTCAAAAAAAACGAATTCCGTCTTGATGCCATACTTGTCGGCGCGGGTCAGAAAATCCTCAATCTCTCCAAGCAACGCCGCTTTTTTCTTCAGGTAAATGTCAAAATGCAGATAAACGCGGACGCAGTTGATGCCATAGATGGAGGCATAATGCAGTTCGCGGTCGTTGATGACCGGATCGTATTCGTCCCATTGCTGGGCTTCGTTCACGGCGCTGGTCGGCACGAACACCGCGCCTTTCACCCAGCGCCAGTCGGCTTTGTAGCTCAACGGTGCGGGCGGCGCATTGTCTGCCGACGCCGCGGTTTCGCCAAGCGCGCTGTAAGCCAAAAAGGCAAAAACAGTCATTGCGCCGACGACCGGGCAATTAAAACAATTGAACTTTGAGCGGCTTGTTGGCGGCGTGAACATATCAAGTTTGGGCAGACGTTTCGGTTGCAACATGGTGCTGGTTTGAGGAGAGCGTGCAAAAGCCGACGGTGCGCCGCAATAACTAAAATCGAAGCGAACACTTTCTTGACTCGCCGCGCGCGGCTTTTATCATGGACGTTTGATTTGCGGCATTAAAAAGGAATTTATTCATTTATGACAAACATTCAAAACATACAGGCGCGCGAAATTCTGGACTCGCGCGGTAATCCAACCGTGGAAGTGGACGTGACGCTCTCATGCGGCACCGTCGGTCGCGCGGCCGTCCCCAGCGGCGCCAGCACCGGCGAACACGAGGCCGTCGAACTCCGCGACGGTGACAAGAAACGCTATCTCGGCAAGGGCGTGCAGAAGGCCGTGGCCAACGCCAATACCAAGATCAAGGACGCGCTCCTCGGTCTCGACGCGCTCGACCAGCTCACCGTGGACGCCACGATGATCAAGCTCGACGGCACGGAAACGAAATCCAAGCTTGGTGCGAACGCCATCCTCGCCGTCTCGCTCGCCAACGCGAAAGCCGCCGCCGCCGCGTTGAACCAGCCGCTGTTCAAATATCTCGGCGGACCGAATGCGAAAGTTCTGCCCGTGCCGATGGCCAACGTCATCAACGGCGGCGCGCATTCGGATGCGCCGATTGATTTCCAGGAGTTCATGATCCTGCCCGCCGGCCTGCCAACGTTCAGCGAAGGTTTGCGCGCGATCACGGAAACTTTTCACGCGCTCAAGGGCGTGTTGAAGCAAAAGGGCTTGAGCACCGCCGTCGGCGACGAGGGCGGTTTCGCCCCGAAACTCAAGAGCGCCGAGGAAGCGCTGGATTGCATCATGCTCGCCATCAAAAACGCAGGCTACAAGGCCGGCAAGGATATTTTCATCGCGCTTGATCCGGCGGCGTCCGAGTTCTACACCGGCAACAGCACCTACACGTTGAAGAAAAGCACCGGCGAAAAGCTCACGGGCGACGAATTGGTGGATCTTTGGGCGGGTTTGGTGGCCAAGTATCCCATCGTCAGCATCGAAGATGGCTGCGGCGAAGGCGACTGGACCACTTGGAAGAAGCTCACCAACAAGCTTGGTGACAAGATTCAACTCGTTGGTGACGATCTGTTCGTCACCAACGTGAAGTTCCTGCAAAAGGGCATTGATACCGGCACCGCGAATTCAATTCTCGTGAAGGTGAACCAGATTGGTTCGCTCACCGAGACGCTCGATGCCGTGCAGCTTGCGCAGTTCAACGGCTACACCGCCGTGCTCTCGCACCGCTCCGGCGAAACCGAGGACGCGACCATCGCCGACATCGCAGTGGCAACGAACTGCGGCCAGATCAAGACCGGCTCCTTGAGCCGCTCGGATCGTCTGGCGAAATACAACCAGCTCCTCCGCATCGAACAACTGCTCGGCAAGAATGCCGTGTATGCCGGTTTGACCGCGCTGAAGAAGAGCAAGTAAATCACAACCGAATTCAAATCCGAAAGCCGGGCAACTGGCTTTCGGATTTTCTGTTTTTTAAATTGCGCCGTTTATATTTAAGATTAGACTTCAATTTCCGTATCGAACAACAAAACACAACCATGAAAAAAACACTTGTTATTGCAGCCCTCGTCATCAGCGCCGCCGGTTTGCAGGCGGAAGAATCCCACGGTTTCCAGGCTTCGCTGACGCCGGACATCGCCATCTATTCCAAGACCACCGAGATCAGCGGCCTTTCGCTGAACATCTGGGGTGAAAACCCGCAGCACGGCGTCGCCCTCGGTTTCGTCAACGGCAGCACCGGCGACAGCGGCGGCTTCAGCTGGGCGTTCTTTTATAATTATGCCGACACCTACACCGGCGTCGAATGGTCCATGGTGAACTACAGCAAGACCAGCTTCACCGGCTGGCAGGCAGGTCTGGTCAATTATTCGCAGGGCAAATTCAATGGCCTCCAATGGGGCTTTGTCAATTACGCTGAAAATCTTCACGGCGTGCAGATCGGCCTTGCCAACATCGCGATGAACAACGGCTGGTTCAATGATTTCCCAGACAAGCTGGCCACCGGCTTTCCCTTCGTGAACTGGTCGTTCTAAAACTGACTAATTAAATATAAATATTCAACCGGAAGCCGGGCAACTGGCTTCCGGTTTTTTGTGGGAATAAATTGCGTTTCAAACGTCGGTGGTTTAGAACTCCAGTTGCATATGAAAAAAATTCTAGCAATTGCATTCTTCGCCATAAGCGCCGCTGGATTGTCGGCGGAAGAATCAAAACCGTTTCAGGCATCGCTGACACCGGACATCGCCATCTATTCCAAGACCACCGAGATCCGCGGCCTCTCGCTAAACATCTGGGGCGAAAACCCGCAGCAGGGTGTCGCCATCGGTTTTGTCAACGGCAGCACCGGCGACAGCAAGGGATTCACGTGGGGTCTGTTCAACTATGCGGATTCCTACACGGGAGTTTCGTGGGGGGCGGTCAATTACAGCAAGACCAGTTTTGTCGGCTGGCAGGGTGGTTTCGTTTTTTGGCCCAGCCTGGTCAATGTCTCGCAAGGCACGTTCACCGGTTTTCAGGAGGGCGTCGTCAACTGCGCCCAGGAATTTCACGGCTTCCAACTGGCCTTGGTGAACTACACGGAAAATCTTCACGGCGTGCAAGTCGGCCTAGTCAACATCGCGCTGAACAATCCGTGGTTCAATGATTTTCCCGACAAGCTGGCCACCGGCTTTCCCATCGTCAACTGGTCGTTCTAAAACGAACGGGGGAAATTTCGACTGAATCACGGCTGCGGTAAGACAGCGCTTGAACAAGCTCGTTTCACCCGCTCCGCCGACCTGAGCTAAATCCGCTTTTCGTCCGCGTCGAGCATGTCCACGAAACATTTGATGTCGTCGCGGTGGCCGATGCCGGCCTGTTCCTTGCGCATCTTCAGCCGGGCGGCAGCCTCCGCGTCGCCGGGCAGCGGACGATTCAGGACATTTTGCCAGTGCGCATCTTTTTCGGCGGCGGTGCGCTTCACATTTTTGCGCACCCAGTCATAGACTTCGCCGTCAGTGATGGATTTTTTGACCACTTCGACAAACTGCTCGTGCGTGACGCCGGCGGCCTTGAGCCACATGCCGTCAAAGGCCTTGCCGAGGTTTTCCTGATAGTCGGCGTGTAGTTTGCCGGCGAGATGCAGGCGGATTTTGTCAACGTAACGCGGCAGGTAATGCCAGCCGTCCATGGTTTCGCGCGGGCTGCGCGGGTAGATGATTTCGTTCATAAGTGCATCATCTGCCAACGGGTGGAAAATTTCAAATTTGAAATTTGCATTTCCGCGCCGCGCTTCCATCTTGTTTGGCATGAAATATTTTGATTTTGATGTGGCCGTCATCGGCGGTGGCAGCGGCGGCTACGCGGCGGCGCGCACGGCGGCCAGCGCCGGATTGAAAACCGTCGTCATCGAAGGCGGCCAGGAAATCGGTGGGCTGTGCATCCTGCGCGGCTGCATGCCTACGAAAGCCCTGCTCTATGCGGCGGAAGTGAAACACCTTGCCGAACACGCGGAAACCTGGGGCGTGCGCGCCGGGAAGATCTCCTTCGACTTCGCCAAAGTCATGGCGCGGAAAAATCTGATGATCAAAGATTTTGCGGACTTCCGTGTGCAGCAGCTCAACGCCGGTAAATTCAGATTCATCCGTGCCAACGCCAGTTTCCTCGACACACACACGGTGAAATTGAGCAACGGGAAAAAGCTGACGGCAAAACATTTTGTCATCGCCACCGGTTCCCGCGTCGCGCCAGCTCCCCTGCCCCGGCTCGATGACGTTGGTTTTATCAACAGCGACGAGGCGGTGGCGCTCAAGAAACTGCCCAAGTCGCTGATCATTCTCGGCGGCGGCGCAATCGCCTGCGAATTCGCACAATTCTTTGCGCGCTTCGGCGTCAAAGTCACTTTGATCCAGCGGAGCGAACATATTTTGAAGGAGTTTGATGCCGACGCCGGAATGGAAATCGAAAAAGTATTTCGCCGCGAAGGCATGGTCGTTTTGACCGGCACAAAACTTCTGGACGCAACGCGGAAAGGACAATTGAAAACCGTTTCATTTGAGCAAAATGGAAAACGCGTTTCCGTTTCCGCCGAGGAAATTTTGTTCGCGCTCGGCCGCACGCCGAACACTTCGTCGCTGAATCTGGAAATCGCGGGCGTGAAAACGGAAAATGGCCGCGCCATCACAAATGACAAAATGCAGACGAGCGCGCCGCACATTTTCGCTGCGGGCGATTGCACCGGGCCGCATGAAATAGTCCACATCGCGATCCAACAGGGTGAAACGGCGGTTCATAACATTGTGAAACAGAAAGCGTCGCGCCGGATGGATTACCGGCTGCTGATTTCCGTCGTGTTCACCGAGCCGCAGGTCGCGTTCGTCGGGCTGACAGAGAAAGAAGCAACGGCGCGCGGAATTAAATTTCTCACGGCCAGCTATCCGTTCAACGACCACGGCAAATCGCTCATCATGGAGGCAAAGGACGGCTTCGTGAAACTGCTGGCAAATCCGAAGACCGGCGAAATTCTCGGCGGCGCGTGCGTCGGGCCGCTCGGCGGCGAACTCATCCACGAAATCGTCACGGCGATGGCAAAGCGGATGACCGTTCACGAACTGGCGGCGACACCGCATTATCATCCGACGCTGGCGGAAATCTGGACGTATCCGGCGGAGGAACTGGCGGAGCAGATTTAAGGAGGTGTTAGCACGTTCCCGGTTGCATAGAAGCCGGGTGCAAACGGCGGTTTTATTTTACGCCGATACGAGACAACGTTCGTTGGCTGGAACGAGTGACGTTGCGCGGGCCGCGTTCGGAGCATGGCCAAGGACGTCACGAACCATGCGGGCGACCGCCTGCGGCTGGTAGGGTTTTGGCAAAAAGGCCGTGCTGCCCTTTCCCATGTCTTTTCCAACCAGCTCGGCGCTGTAGCCGCTGGTGAAAATCACCTTGAGGTCGGGCCGCCGCCGCTTCAAACCTGCGGCAAGGTCGCTGCCGGTCATGCCGCCGGGCATGATCATGTCCGTCAAGAGCAGATCAATTTGCCCGCGATGTTCGTCCCAGACGCGCAACGCCTCGGCACCCGATGATGCGGTGAGAATGCGATAGTGATAATGTTCAAGAATCGTCCGCACCAGCTCCAGCAGGTTGCTCTCGTCCTCGACGACAAGGATGGTTTCTTTGCCGCCGACAATCGTTTCGGGTTTGGGCGCGGCGACAGGTGCAACCGCCGCCTCGGTATAAACAGAAGGCAGAAAAATTTTGAACGTGGTGCCGACGCCGACTTTGCTGGCGACTTCGGCCCAGCCGTGATGCTGTTTGACGATGCCATAAACGGTCGCCAGTCCGATTCCGGTTCCTTTGCCGACCGCCTTGGTGGTGAAAAACGGCTCAAAAATCCGCTCCAACACTTTTGGTTCCATGCCACAGCCGGTGTCGGTGACGGTCAGACAGATGAATTCGCCGGGCCGCGCCTCGGAATTTTTGCGGACTTGTTCGACGCCGATTTTAACTGCGGTCGTCTCGATGAGCAATTTGCCGCCAGTAGGCATGGCGTCGCGGGAATTGACCGTCAGGTTCATGACAATCTGTTCGATCATGCTGACGTCAGCGGCGACCGACGACAGACCGGAACCATAGCGAGTCTCCAACGCAATCTGCTCGCCCAGCATCCGTGGCAGCATGTTTTCCATGCTGCGCAACACGGCGTTCAAATCAATAACCTTGGTCTGGAAAACCTGCTTGCGGCTGAATGTGAGCAGGTGCTTGATGAAACCGGCGGCACGCTCGGCGGCGGTGGAAATCTGCGCCAGCGACCGGGCGGCTTCAGCGTTCGGCGGCACGGAATTGAGCAAAATCCCCGCATGGCCCTGGATGATGGTCAGGATGTTGTTGATGTCGTGCGCGACCCCGGCGGCCAACTGGCCGACGCACTCCATTTTTTGCGACTGGCGCAACTGCGATTCCAACGCCAGCCGCTTGGTGATGTCCTCGATGGTGACAATCAGGCCGTCAATGTTGCGGACGGCATCAAAGATCGGCGTGGCGTTGACCGACAGCAGCAGCCGGCGTTGGTTGGGAAAAATCAATTCATGGCAGACATCCTGCACGGGCTGGCCGAATTCGAGGGTTTTTCTCAATGGCAGATATTTTTTCACTGGCCCGCCGCCCTCGGCTTCGGGGAGACGCCAGTCCAAAACACTGGCCTTGCCGGCGTCAATTTCCTCCTTCGTGAAGCCGAGAATTTTCTCCGCGCAATGGTTGGCAAACGTGATTTTGCCGGCGTCGTCGGTGACCACGATGCCCACCGGGCTGGTTTCCATGATGCGGCTGATGAGATCGCGTTCGCGGCGGAGATTCTGCTCGGCGCGCTTGCCGGCGATGGCGTAGCGCATGGCGCGTTCCAGCATGTCAGGGTTGATCTGGCCCTTGATGAGGTATTCCGACGCCCCCGCCTTCATCGCCTCGATGTCCGTGTCGTGATCACCCTGCCCCGTCAGCAAGATCATCGGCGGCCGGTGGCTGAACCTTTGAGACGCGCGCAGCAGTTCCAGTCCTGTCCGTTCGCCGAGGCGATAATCCAGCAGGCAAATGTCGTGCTCGCCGCGCTGCACCGCCGCCAGTCCGGCCGCGTAATTGTTCACCCATTCCAGCCGGTGCCGGCAGCCGCCAATCCGGGCAATCAAATCGCGGACGATGATGAAATCGTCTTCATCATCATCCACCAAAAGAATTTTGGCCGGGGCGTCGGTCATAAATGGTTTCAGGCATGTTCGGGCGGAAGTTCAACAACCTCGAACCAGTAGCGGCCCAGAACCTTGACCAGTTCGACCAGCGACTTGAACGTCACCGGCTTGGTGACGTAGGAGTTCACGCCCAGGTCATAGGTGCGGACAATGTCCTCCTCGGCCTTGGAGGTCGTCAGCACGACGATGGGAATCCGGCGGAGTTCCGGGTCGGCCTTGATTTCCTTGAGCGCCTCGCGGCCGTCTTTGCGCGGCATGTTGAGGTCGAGCAAAATCAGCCCGGGCAGCGCATCGCCATGCAGGTGGCTGTATTTGCCGCGCCGGTGCAGATAATCCATCAGCTCCTCGCCGTCCTCGACACAATGAAGAATGTTGGCCAGCCGGTTTTCGGAGAAGGCGTCCTGTGTCAGCTTCCGATCGTCTGGATCATCGTCCGCCAGCAATATCGAGATCATTTTTCCTTCAATTTTCATGGTTCTTTCCTGGGTTGTCCGTTTCGTTGTTTTTGGGATGTGTGACCGGTAAAGTCAGAATGAAAGTCGTGCCGATTCCCGGCTGGCTTTTGGCCGTAATGTCGCCGCCGTGATACAGCGCGATTTTTTTGACGATGGCCAGCCCCATGCCGTTGCCTTCAAATTCAGCGCGCGAATGCAGCCGCTGGAAGACGTTGAATATCCGGTCCAGATATTTTTCCTCGAAGCCGATGCCATTGTCGCAAACCGTCAGCTCGCACATTTCAGAGCCGGATTCATCGGTAAACTTCCGTGCCGCCACCGTCACCACCGGCGGAACTTCGGGCCGGCGGAACTTGAGCGCGTTGCCGATCAGGTTTTGCAGCACCTGACGCATCTGCAGCTCCTCCGCGTCAATCACCGGCAGTGTGCCGATGTCAACACGGCCCTGAACCTGCTCGATCCGCGCCTCCAGATCGCCCACGACCTCCTGCGCCACCGTGGCCAGGCTCACCGGGGCGAACGGCCGCGCCTTGCTCGTGACCCGCGAAAACGTCAGCAGGTCGTTGATCAGCGTCTGCATCCGCATCGCGGCCTTCTGCATCCGGTCCAGATAATCGCGCGACTCGTCCACCAGCGTCTCGCTGCATTTTTCCTTGAGCCGCTCGCCAAAGACCACGATTTTCCGCAGCGGTTCCTGCAGGTCGTGCGACGCGACGTAGGCGAAATCCTGAAGCTCGCGGTTGCTGCGTTCGAGCTGGGCCGTGAACTGGCGCAATCGGCCTTCGCTGGCGCGCAGGGCGTGCTCGCTTTTTTTCAAGTCGGTGATTTCAGTATTGATGCCAAAGGTCTGCCAGCGGTTGTCGGCCAGCCTGTGGATGGTGACGAATTCCTGCATCCAATGCTCAACGCCGTGCTTGTCGGTGCAGCGAAATTCGTTGCGGTAAAACGGCGCGTCCTGAACGAAGGCGTCCCGCGCCATCAGTTGCATCTTTTGGAAGTCCTCCGGGTGGCGGCTCTCCGCCCAGATTTCCTGATATTGCCGGCCCGGCGGCACGTCAAGCTGAAGAACCTCCTGCGCCACCGACAAATTCACCACGGGGAAAATCCAATGGAACAAGGTGGGTTCCTTCATCGCCCGTTCGCGCCAGTCTTCCGGGGCCGACACCTCGCCGAAGTTCAGGATGCAGCGCGTGCCCCGCAGCACTTCCCGCAGCCGCTCTTCGCTCCGGTGCAGCGCGTCCTCCGCCAGCTTGCGTTCGGTGATGTCCATCATGATTCCCTGGGTTCCGATAATTTGACCGGCCGAATCCAAAACCGGAAATTTCACGGCATGCACGAACTGTTTCTGGCCGTCGGGCAGCGTATATTCCTCGTCCAGTTCAATCGAATTGCCGGTTTGCATGATCAAGCGGTGATGATCCTCGGACTGGTCGGCATATTTGGTGACGAGTTCCGGCGTGTCTTGCTGGGCCGCCGCGGCGGCGCTGACCTCCACCGGGGTTTTGCCCAGAAATTCCTCCGCATTCATGCCTTTGAGCCGGCAGAAACCGGGATTGGCCAGGACAAAGCGGCCCTGCCGGTCTTTGCGGAAAATGCCCACGGGCAGATCCGCGACGAGGGAATGGTAAAGCACCTGCGATTCCTGCAACGCCGCCTCCGCCCGCTTGCGCTCCGTGATGTCGCGGCCAATGCCCACCAGCCCGGCGATCTTTCCGTCATGATCAAACAACGGCAGCTTGCTGGTCATCAGCCAGCATTTTTCGCCGGCTTCGTTCAAGAAATATTCCTCCCGGTTGATGACGGCCTCGCCCTTCATCACCTTCTGGTCGTCGGCGGAGAATTTTTCGGCAACCTCCCGGGGAAAGAGGTCGAAGTCGGTCTTGCCGATAACCTCGGCCTCGGTGGCGCAACGGATGTTTTTCAGGTCAGCCGGATTGGCCAGAATTTTCCGGCCCAGCGCGTCCTTGGCGTAAACGGCGTCCGGCAGGTTGTCAATCAGCGTCCGCAGCAGTTGATCCCGCCCCTGCACCGCCTTTGCGTTTTTCGCCGCCGCGTGGCGGTTCCAAAACACCACGCCGACGCCGGCAGTTGAGGCCAGCAGACAGACCGCCAGCGAGCCGATGATGACCAGAAAGGGTTTTGCTGAAAACTCCTGCGGTGCCCGGACCAGGCTCAAACAGGTCCAAATAAACACACCGGCCATAACCAGGATGACTGCCAGCAGCAACTGATTTGGCAAACCGCCGGTTTGCGGGGCGTTTCGGGACGGGAGAAAAATAAATTCCGTCGCTTGGCCTTCGTGGGATGAACGACCCGCTTCGGCCAGGGGCAGATTTTCTAAATTGGTTGCTTTCATCTAAAAATCGCCCGGCAACGGCGGCATTCCCGTCGAATCGTCCGACCATTACAAAGGCTTGCCGGGAAATGAAGCAGGTTAAGTGCCTTGCACGCTTGGACTCACCGCTCGGCATGGTTTTCAGGTTCCCTGTCTTCAAATGGGACGTGCCAAGCCGGGAAATGATACACGATTTATCTGACGCCGACGAAAAGGCGGAATTTGACCGGCAAAAGGTGTCGGCAGGCGGACTAAGGTTATGCGAGCAATGCCACCGGCGGCACAACCATTTTCTCCAGTTTGGCCAGCAGCCGTTGGACGACTTCGGCGGCGGTGTAGGAATCGCGGTCCGGCGGCAGAAAATTCGCGACATTGGAAATCTCATTGCCGGCGGTGACCAGCGGCAGGCTCAATTCATTTTCCGCGTTCATCTGGGCGAGGCCGATGGTCGCCACCAGCCCGTTGCAGACGCATTCACGGCCGATGGTTTCCGCCAGCGTGCCGCCTTTGCGGATAAAATCCTCCACCGGTTCGGCGGGACAGCGATAGCCCGTCGTGCCGTCCGCCTTGCGATAGGCGCGGCGGAGATAGCCGAGATCGCAGCAGCGTTCGCGGGTCGGAAGTGATTTGGCTTCCGACAGCGTGCCGGGCAGTTGCACAACCTTGAAGGGAAAACCGGTGGGCGACGCCAGCGGGTCCGTGAATACACGCAGCTTGCCTTCGCGGCTCAACTGAAAAACCTGCTGCTTCAAGCCGGGGCAAATGCCGGACTCTTCGCAGAACGCAAACGCGGTGCCGACCTGGATGCCGGCGGCACCGAGGTTCAACGCATCGGCAAGTTTGCCGGCGGCACCGTAGGAACCGGCGAGCCAGAACGGCAGTTCCAGGGCGCGGATTTTTTCCAGTTCGACGACATCGCGCGGGCCGTAAATCGGTTCACCTTCGCCGTTCAATTGCAGCGCGCCGCGCGGCGGCGCGTTGTGGCCGCCGGCGGTTTCGCCCTCGACGATGAAGCCGTTGACCTGGCCGTTGGATTTGCGCGCCAGGGTGATTGCCAAAGTGGCCGAGGCGACGATGCCGAGGAAATCCGGCCGTTTCAACGCCGGTGCCGTGCCGCCACAAAATTGCGCCGGATCGAAGGTCGAATAAAATTCCTCGCCCGGCAGGCCGCCTTCGATGTCAATTTTCAACTCCACTGCTTCGCCCCGCGCCAGCCGGTCCAGCACGCCGGGGATGCCACGCGGAATGCCCGCGCCCATCAGCACATAATCCACACCCGCGAGCATCGCGCCAAAAATCGAGGACAGCGTCGGGAACTGGATTTTTTCCAGAAAATTGATGCCGACCAATCCGGCGTGGCCCTCCTTCGCCAGAAAAACTTCCACGAAATTGGCCGCCACGGTCAGCGCCACAAAATCCGGACCTGGATTCAAGCCGGGCAGCGGCGTGAGCTTGAACGGTGCGTTGACGTGCTTGCCGCCGGCGATGAAATAATCCGCGAGAATTTTTTCCGCGATGCCGGGCACGGGAAATTGCGCGAGCGCGTGACGCATCTGGCCGTCGGGATCGCCGACTTGCAGCCGCCGGGCAAGAATGCTGGCCAAAGCGGTGCCGGAAACCACCCCCAGCTGGCCGGTCCGGGAAACTGCGCGCGCCAGCCGCCAATCGGAGACGCCCGCGCCCATTCCGCCCTGGATGATTTGTGGATGTGCCATGATAATTCAACCAACAATGACCGCCCGAAATCCGAACCGGCTGCGTTTGAAAACCAGAATGACCAAACAGATGAACTCGAAGCTGCACCGGCGGGTTTTTCTCAAGCAAACAATCGCACATGAACCATAGTTTTACGTGGAGGAAATGGCAAGCGTTAGTTTTACCGGAAATGTCCTACGCCCGGAACCGGCTCACCCGCCGGAAAGTTTTGGCCACACATTCTCCGGCTTGAAACCATGCAGCAGAATGGTCTTGTGCCGGGAGGTGTGGCCGCGAAGCAATTCCACTTTTCCGCGCGGGCAGTCCAGTTTTTCCGCGAGAAATTTCACCAGCGCCTCGTTCGCCGCTGCGTCCACCGGCGGCGCGGTGACTTTGATTTTCAATTCGCCGCCGAGCGGCGCGCCGATTTCATTTTTGGAGGCGCGCGGCTGCAATTTCACCGACAGCAAAACTCCGTCAGCGTGGACGCGAAGGAAATTTTCCGGCGGCATCGGCAATCACGTTTCACCACTTGTGCGCGGCAAGATAACTCAAGCTTTGCGGAATCTGCTGCTCCGACACCGGCGATTCATCCTCGATGATATACCATTTCACGCCGACCTTTTCAGCGGCGCGCAACAGCGGTGGAAACGAAATCTTGCCTTCACCAACTGCCACGTCATTGGTCACGTCGGAATGGCCGGTGAACAGCCCGGTCGGCGTGCTGTCCCTCATGCCTTTCAAATGCATGAGCTTCCAGCGGCGGCTGTATTTTTCCATCAGCTTCACCGGGTCCTGGCCCGCGTGGGCAACCCAGAAAACATCCATCTGGAAGCTCACATATTTCGGATTGGTCTCGGCCATGATCAAATCGAACAGCGTGCCGTCCTTGTAAGGCTGAAATTCATAACCGTGCGTGTGCAAAAAAAACGTTATTCCGTGCTGCGCCAGGACTTCGCCCGCGTGGTTGAACACTGCGATTGCCTCGCGGCAGGTTTTCTCGTCGAAATCGCCGTTGTGCGGAATCCACGCGCAGCCGACATATTTGATGCCGAGGGTCTGCGCGTCTTTGACGATGGAGTCCGGATCGGAGCGGAACTGGTCGTAGCCATAATGCGCGCTGACCGGCCGCAAGCCATGTGCCTCCAGTTGTTCCTTGAACTGTTCGAGGGTGAGGCCGTAGGTGCCGGCCAGCTCGACGTTCGTGACGCCCCAGCCTTTGATTTCAGCAAGCGTGTCCGGAATGTTCGTCGCCAGTTGGTTGCGCAGGCTGTAAAGCTGCAGGCCGATGTGCGCGCCGTCCACGGGAGCAGCCACGGCGGTGGATAAAATCAGGACTGCAAAAGCCGACGACAGAATGACCGGCAACAGCCGGAAGTTGGATTTCATGCGCCAACTAAACCAGACGGCTTGAAAATGAAAAGTTTTTTCGAGGCCGGTTCTGTCAACAATTTGAAAGTCAGAAGACTATTTGTCTTCCGGGTTCACCAGCTTGAACACCAGCGCGGCCAGTGCGCCGCCGCCCATGTTGCCAAGCAGGTAAATCCAGAAACTTCCCGTCTTTTCCAGGTGCATGGCCGTGATGCCCGTCGCGACCGCCGGATTGAACGCGCCGCCGGAAACTCCGCCCAGTGCATACGCCATGACCATGACGGTGAAACCAATGGCAAGACCATAGTTGGAATTGCCCGCCGTGGCCTTGGCCGTGGCGACGTTCAGCACGACGTAGGCGAGGGCAAAGGTGCCGAGAAATTCGGCCAGCAGTGCCGGTTCCGCCTTGAGGTCTCCAGGCGTGGCCATGACATCGCCTTTCAGAAAAAGCACGACGCACGAAGCCACCAAAGCTCCGAGAATCTGTGCAATCCAATAAGGCAGGACATCCTTCGTGGCACACCGGCCGCGCAGCCAGACCGCCAGCGTCACCGCCGGATTATAATGACCTCCGGAAACATGTCCGCCCGCGTAAACCATGATCATGAGCGCCGAACCGATGGCGACCGGAGCCAGTGCGCCGGCGCTCGCGCCGATGACCGTCATGCCCACCGTCATGGCCAGGAAAAACGTGCCGATGAATTCAACCAGATATTTTTTCATAATCAGTTTTTTGCGGGCAGAAGATTAAACAGACTGAACTCAGCTTGCGAGTCTAAAAAACGCCGCGCGCGCGTCTTGAAATCAGCCGATGCCGAGCAGTTCCACTTCAAAAATCAACGTGGCGTTCGGCGGGATTGCGCCGGGATAGCCGTCGCGGCCATAGGCGAGTTCCGGCGGAATGGTGAGCTTGACCTTGTCACCAATTTTCATCGTCGCGACACCGACATCCCAGCCGGCGATGACTTGCCCCGCGCCTAGAACAAATTCAAACGGCTCGTCACGATCCACGGAACTGTCGAATTTCTTGCCGTCCATGAACGTGCCGGTGTAATGGACGGTCACGGTGTCGCCTTTTTTTGGCGCCGCGCCGCTGCCGGTGGTCAGTTTCTCGATTTTCAATTCAGGTTTTGCCATGCCGGATTTTTGCCGCACTGGGCACATGCGTCAACAAAACCTTTGCGTTTGGAGAAATAAAAAGGCGCGCAGCCGAAGCCGCGCGCCTTGAAGGTTTGGTGGCCCTCCGCAATAAGTTACACGTTGTAAGTGCTGCTGGCCGTCGTGCCGCCACGACCGGTCCAGTTCGTGTGGAAGAACTCGCCACGCGGTTTGTCCACGCGCTCGTAGGTGTGCGCGCCGAAATAATCGCGTTGCGCTTGCAGCAGGTTTGCCGGCAAAACGGCGCTGCGATACTGGTCGAAGAACGCGAGTGCCGTGCTGAACGCCGGCACCGGAATGCCGCGCTTGGCCGCCACCGCGACAATGTTCCGCCAGCCTTTCTGCGACTTCTTGATTTCGCCGCGAAAATAATCATCCAGCAGCAGGTTTGTGAGCTTCGGATTATTGTCGTAAGCTTCCTTGATTTTGCCGAGGAAGCGCGAGCGGATGATGCAGCCGCCGCGCCACATCAATGCGATGCCGCCGTAGTTGAGATTCCAGCCGTATTGCTTCCCTGCCTCGCGCATGAGCATGTAACCCTGCGCGTAGCTGACAATTTTCGACGCGTAAAGCGCGCTCATGATGTCGTTGATGAACGCTTTTTTCTTTTCCGGATTCGCGGCAATGCTCGTGAGCGCCGGACGCGGGCCTTTCAATTTCCGCGCCGCCTTCACGCGTTCATCTTTCAACGCGGAGACGCAGCGGGAATAAACCGCCTCGGCCATCAGCGTGATGGGAATCCCCAAGTCCTGCGAATTGATGACCGTCCATTTGCCGGTGCCTTTCTGGCCGGCGGTGTCGAGAATCTTGTCCACGAGCGGCGAACCGTCCGTGTCTTTGAACGCCAGAATGTCGCGCGAGATTTCGATCAAATAGGAATCCAGTTCGCCCTTGTTCCATTCGGCGAAGACCTGATGAATCTCATCGGCGGACAGGCTCAAGCCATGCTTCAAAATGTTGTAGGCCTCGCAGATCAACTGCATGTCGCCGTATTCAATGCCGTTGTGGACCATCTTGACGTAATGGCCCGCGCCGCCTTCGCCGACCCAGTCGCAGCAGGGCGCGCCATCCACTTTGGCGGCGACGGCCTGGAAAATATCTTTGACGTGCGGCCACGCAGCGGGCGAACCGCCGGGCATGATGCTTGGACCGTGACGCGCGCCTTCTTCGCCGCCGCTCACGCCGGTGCCGACGTATAGCAATCCCTTGCTCTCGCAATATTTCACGCGCCGGTTCGTGTCTTCAAAAAGAGAGTTGCCGCCATCAATGATGATGTCGCCGGGCGCAAGATGCGGCACGAGCAACTCGATGAAGTCATCCACCGGCTTGCCGGCCTTGACCAGCATCATCACGCGGCGCGGCGACTTGAGCTTGGAAACCATTTCCTCGATCGAATGCGCGCCGAGCACCTTCGTGCCCCTGGCTTCGTTCGCGAGAAAATGGTCCACCTTTTCGGTGGTGCGGTTGTAGGCCACGACGGTGAAGCCGTGGTCATTCATGTTGAGGATGAGATTCTGGCCCATCACGGCCAGTCCGATGAGGGCGATGTCAGCTTGTGGTTCCATATTAAATTTATGATTTATGATTGACGATTGACGATTACCTCGCGGGTCATAAACACGCGCAAATCGTAAATCGCGAATCGCAAATTTGAAAGCCGTTTAATGCGCGCCCAATTGCAGGCGCGGATCGCTCTCCAGCATGGTCTTCAGGTTCGCCCAGCTCGCCTCGTTCATGTCGTTGAAGGCGTGCAGATAGACCGCGACGGCCTCCGGCGGATATTTCGCGACCAGCGCGTCCACGGCCACCTTCAATTTGGCGTCGTCCATTTCCTTGGGCAGGTCGTCCACCACGCCCTCGTTGTTGGGGATGGCGAGCGCGTTCAGGAAATCCACCAGCATGGCCCGGTGCTTTTTCACCAGCCAGACGCGGATCAGCCCGCCGGCGGCCTGTTCCAGCAACGGCTTGGCCAGCAGGGCAACCATCATGGCGTGGCGCTGTGTGCGCGGCATGCGTTCCATGAACACCGGCCGGACGTGGCGCGCCTGGGCCACGGCGTTGAGCGTGCTTTTGTAGGTGGGTTTGTCCGCTTCAAAGGCGAAGCCGAGAATGTCGTTGGCCAGCGCCGGCGACATGAAGCCGAAGAGTTCGTGTGAGGTTAGCATTGGTAATTTATTGAAATGTTAAACGGTTGAACCGTTGAATGGAAATCATTTCATGGAAAGTAACGGTAAATTTCTTTGCGATGAAGGCAGCGGACAAACGTGACCGCGCCGTTTTCAAAAACCAAGCCGAGGCGGTATTCACCCAGCCGGATGCGGTAATACTTGCCGGAAGCCTCAAGCCGTTTGAGATTGGGAATCTGCTGAAACGTCCGCGCGGCCTCAACCTGCTCGATGATTTTACGGATGCGGCGCAACAGCGACGCGTCGGTGATGACGGACAAATCGGAATCAAAGGATTCGCGGAAGGCGGTCTTCACGCGGCACGGGCGAGACGTTGGAAAATTTTGGCGCGGCTGACGGTCCGGGATTTTTCGCCGGACTGGATGGCGCGGAGCATGGCGGCGTCTTCCAGGCTTTCCTGCACGGCGGCGCGCAAAATGTCCTGCCGCTCTTCCAGGACTTCGGTGAGCGCATCCTTGAGCAGCGTTTTCAGGCGGCGTTCTTCCATCGCAGTCATGCAGACAAGCTAAACACAACCGCCGGCCAAGTCAAACGCCGGCAAAATTCAAAATCTCGCTGGCCAGCGCCGGCGACATGAATCCGAAGAGTTCGTGTGAGGTTAGCATTTTGAAAATGGATTTGATTACTTTTTTTTCTTAAACGTGACAAATAAAACCACTCCGACAATTAGCAATATACCAACACCAGAAAGCCAAGAGTTTGGTTCTTTTGAACTACTTGCCGCACCAAAAGCTAATAGACCAGCAAAGGCTAACATAGTTCTAATTTGAATTTATTTTCTTAATTTAAACCAGCAGAGAAGCATTATAACAACGAAACCCACAGAAAAAATAATGATGCCAGCCCATGTCGGTATGCGCATGCCGTCTCCTCTAGCCATGCCGACATAAGCCAATAAAACAGAAAAAGCAAACAGAGTTGTCATTTGATTTTTCTTACCGTCGCATCTTTGCGTATTAAAAGAAATTTCATCAGATGGTCGTGAGCGACAGTCTATTTTTTTTTGCCAGCACGGCGCAAGCCTCGCGTTCGAGCAACAGCGTCTTGCCGGATTCCAGCGCCAGCACGGCCACGCCGGCGGCGCGGCATGTCTCCAGCGTCTGCAACCCGATGCACGGAATGTCGAACCGCATGTCGTGATCCGGCTTGGCCACCTTCACGGCCACCGCGCCGCCGTCCTTGCCCGCCAGTTCGCCGCCGCGCGCCAGGCATTTGTCCGTGCCTTCAAAGCCTTCCACCGCCAGCACCGTCCCGTTTTTGACGATGACCAACTGGCCGATCTCCAGCCGCGAAACTTCCTTGGCGATCTTGAAACCAAATTCCACGTCGGTCTTTTGTCCGTCGGAAAGTTTCGGGCCCAGCGCAAATCCGGTCTGCGGCATGAGCGGCGCGAGCCACGGCGTCGCCTCGATGAGTTCCACGCCGTCCTTTTTCAATTCATCGGCAATCGCGCCAAAGATCGTGTGCGCGTTCTTCTCCTTGAGCCGCATCAGGACGCCCATCGCGCGCAGGTCGGGCCGGAAATCGAACAGGTTTTTCGGCGCGATCTGGCCGAGCATGACGACCTGCTTCACACCGCGGCTGGTGAACGTGGAAATCATTTTCCCAATTTGGCCGACCTTGAGCCAGACGATGTCGTCCACGAGCGGCGCGAGCGCGGGATCGGTCTCGCCCTCGGCGGCGGCGGCGACGATGCGCTTGACGCCGGCGGCGCGGGCGAGCCGGGCGAACTCCAGCGGCAACGAGCGGTTGCCGGCGATGAGGCCGATGGATTCGGGCGCGAGGTTCATAAACGAAAAGGCATGATGAAGAATGAAGCGTGAAGAAACAAGATTGAAGCTGTCCCGTTTTGATGCAGGCATCGCTCTGATGATTTGCAGGAAACCGCCCAACCTGAGTGAACGCTGAAAATACTGGGGAAATTGAACCCGGCTCTTCCAACAAATTGGCGCAAAACGTGCTTTTTCCGGTGCAATGTCCTCTGACGACTCCATCCAAAACAATGTGCCGGCAACGCTGGAACCCGAAATATCCGCAATCTGGCGCGATTCCCATCCCGGCTTTGACCCGACGCGGCACATGGCCCCAGCCGTCGCACACGAGTTGAACAACATCCTGACCATCGTTCAGGGCTACTCCGACCGGCTGCTGCTGCATCACGGCGGGGATCCGGCGCTGATGCCGCATCTCAAACAGATTTCCGAGGCAGCCCGTCGCGCCGCCGGGGTCGTCCGCAAGGCCACGCCGCCGAAGCGGAACGAGCTGCTGAATTCCCGGCCGACGCAGATTGCCTGAGCGGGTTTGATTACGCCGCGCGCACCCGCGTGGTTTTCAAAGGGAAGGTTTGGCCCTTTGTTTAAAGCGGGCTGCGCGCGGTTTTTCTTTTGGATTGTCGGCGGCGGACACGGGCCGTGCCAACCACAAAAACGGTTGGACAAACCAATTCTGCCGGTTCAGTGTTGAATTCATGAACATTGATAGGCTCCAAAACCCGACGGGAATCATCTTTTAGGTGTAATGGCGCACAACTTTTTCGTGAGTTCGTTGTTTGACTAGAGAACATGAAACATCGCGTTTCACTAATCGCACTTGCATTGCTTGCATTTATATTCGCTGGCTGTTCCAAGCATTCACCAGATGCGGCAGCATCGCTCCCGGAAAGTAAAGACTTCGTGGCACTCACAAACGCAATGACAGCCAAGACCGGCGAGGCTATTATCAGCGTTGATAAGCTGGACGGAAAGTTTGTCAGCTACATGGTAGTTACCGGTTCCACAGCGGATCCACATCACTACGCTGCGACATGGTTTCGCTCCCAATGGAGCATAAATCGAGTGGTCAAATGATAAGCGTGACGCGCGCAACTTTTTCGTGAGACGATTGTAAAATTAAGAGATATGAACATTCGCACACCACTTATCATTCTGGCATCGCTCACATTGGCGTTTACTGGCTGTTCCAAGCATTCACCGACTGCAACGGTTCCGAAGAATAACGATTTAGGAATTATTGAAGTGTCGGGCGGCAAGCCGAGCAGCCATACTTTGGCTGATGGTAGAGTTTGCACCATCACGCCGGGCGTTTTGTCCGGCGGCAATGTCAGTCTTACTACGACTATTAACGAGACCAATGCTTCTGGAGTGAAGCGGTCGTCTCTGGTTTTTGAAGCGCCAGTTGATGGGCGAGCTTACACTTTTGAGTTTGATAAAAGCACTGTTATTACGGTGGCATTACAGGAATCTAAATGACGCCTAATACGCTGACAGAATCCAAACTTCTTTCACTTCGTTAGCGCAAAGAACCAGTCGGAACCATTCCCAAAAGGAATCGCGCGGCCTCGTTCCCGGCGTTTGGTGACGGCGATTCACTTTGACGCTGGGGCGTTTCTCGCGTAGCGTTTCCGTTCTATTTTCAAAGATTGTCATGATTGGTCTCATTAAAAAACTGTTTGGGTCGCGCAACGACCGCGAAGTCCGGAAATTCTGGCCGCGCGTCAAGCAAATCAACGAGCTGGAAGCCGGATTGCAGAAGCTGTCCGACGACGACTTGCGCGCCAAAACCGCCGCGTGGAAGGCAGAACTTTCCAAGATCACCGACAACGCCGAGCTGGCGCTGAAGCTGAACGAGATTCTGCCCGAAGCCTTTGCCGTGGTCAAAAACGCCTGCCGCCGCCTGAACGACAGCAAGGCGGACGTCGTCGTGCGCGAACATCCGATCCGCTGGGAAATGATTCCGTTCGACGTGCAGCTCATCGGCGGCATCGGCCTGCACAACGGCAAGATCGCGGAAATGGCCACCGGCGAAGGCAAAACGCTCGTCAGCACCATGCCGGTTTATCTCAACGCACTCACCGGCCGCGGCGTCCACGTCGTGACGGTGAACGATTATCTCGCCGCGCGCGATGCCGAATGGATGGGCGCGATCTACAAATTTCTCGGCCTGACGGTCGGCGTGATTTTGCACGACCAGCCGCCGAGCGTCCGCCGCGCGCAATACGCCTGCGACATCACCTACGGCACGAACGCCGAGTTCGGCTTCGACTATCTGCGCGACAACGGCATGGCCACGCGCAAGGAGGAGCAGGTCCAGCGCGGCCATTATTTCGCCATCGTGGACGAGGTGGACTCGATTCTCATTGATGAAGCGCGCACGCCGCTCATCATCAGCGGCCCCGCCGTTCACACCTTTGACGAGCAATACGCGCAGTGGAAGCCGCTCGTGGATTCACTCGTCCGCGCGCAGCAGCAGTTGTGCGGCCGGTTTTTGAAGGAAGCGGAGGATCTGATCAAAAAGCTGAATCCGACCGACGGCTCGAACATCACGAACGCCGCCGAACTCGAACATCAAATCGGCCTGCTGCTGTTCCGCGTCAAGACCGGCCAACCGAAATCCGAAGGCCTGATGAAAGTTCTGGAGAACCCGGAATATCTCAAGCTGATGAACCAGGCGGAACTGGATTTGCACAAGGATCAGAAGAAAGTTGATTTGTATCGCGAGAAGGAGGAATTGCTCTTCGCCATTGACGAGAAAAGCCATGAAGCCGACCTCACGGAAAAGGGCCGCAATTTCGTCAGCCCGAAAGATCCGGACGCGTTCATGCTGCCGGACTTGAACACGATGCTGCATGACGTGGACGCAGGCGCGGAAACCGACGCGCGCAAACGGCTGGAGGCGAAGACCAAGATTCAGGCGGAATTTGAGGCCAAGGCGCAGAAGATTCACGCAATTTCGCAATTGCTCAAGGCTTACAGCCTTTACCAGCTCGATGTGGAATATGTCGTGCAGGAAAACAAGGTCATCATCGTGGACCAGCACACGGGCCGGCTCATGCCGGGTCGCCGCTGGAGCGACGGTTTGCATCAGGCCGTCGAGGCCAAGGAAGGCGTGCAGATCGAACGCGAGACGCAGACGCTCGCGACCATCACGATCCAAAATTATTTCCGCCTTTACACCAAGCTCGCGGGCATGACCGGCACGGCGGAAACCGAGGCGGCGGAATTTTTCGACATCTACAAGCTCGGCGTGCTGACCATTCCGACCAACAAACCGAACATCCGCAAGGACACGCACGATTCGGTTTACAAAACCCGCCGCGAAAAATTCAACGCCGTGGCCGCCGAAATCAAGGCGATGCACGCGCAGGGCCGCCCGATTCTGGTCGGCACGGTTTCCGTCGAGACCAGCGAAATGCTTTCGCGGATGTTGAAGAAGGAAGGGCTGATCCATTCCGTCCTCAACGCGAAATATCACGAGCAGGAAGCGGAAATCGTCTCCCGCGCCGGACAGCGCGGCGCGATCACCATCGCCACGAACATGGCCGGTCGCGGCACGGACATCAAACTCGGACCGGGCGTCACGGAAGTCGGCGGACTGCACGTGCTCGGCACGGAACGCCACGAGTCGCGGCGCATTGACCGCCAGTTGCGCGGCCGCTGCTCGCGCCAGGGCGATCCCGGTTCGTCGCACTTTTTCATTTCGCTCGAAGACGATTTGATGCGCCTGTTCGGTTCCGACCGCATCGTGAAGCTGATGGAGAAAATGGGATTGGAAGAAGGCCAGGAATTGACGCATCCGCTGCTGAACCGCTCGATCCAGCAGGCGCAGAAGCGCGTCGAGGGCCACAATTTCCAGCAACGCAAACGCACGCTCGAATACGACGACGTGATGAACAAGCAGCGCGGCGTCATCTACGGTTTCCGCAACGAGATCATTAACGGCGAAGACGTCCGCGACCGGCTAATGGACATCATGGAGGAAGTCGTCGTGGACAAGGTCTCACAATTCACAAACACGGAATCCGAGTTCAGCGAATGGAAAGTTCGTCCGTTGTCCGACTGGGTGAACTTGAATTTTCCGCTGGGCCTGCCCGAGGCGGAAATTCTCAAGGCCGCCGATGCCGGCAAGGAAAAACCGGTGGCCGGCTCGTTGTTTGACGGTTTGAGCGAGGCGCAGTTTGCCGTCTGCACGTTTTTGTCCGACAGCATCCGCAAGGCTTACGACCTCAAGATCAGCTTTGAAAATCCTGCCGCACTGAAGGAAGTCGAGCGCTTCACCATTTTGAGCGCGATTGACAAGCTGTGGCAGGAGCATCTTTACGAGATGGACAGCCTGCGCTACAGCATCGGTCTGCGCGCGCACGGCCAGCGCGACCCGCTCATCGAATACAAGGCCGAGGCGTTCAAGATTTTTGACGAGCTGATGGTCAACGTAAAGACGGAGATCTGCCACAACATTTTCCGCAGTGCGTCGTCAATGCTGGCGTTTGAAAATTTCCTGAAAAACGTCCCGCGCCAGACCTTGCACCACAACACCAGCGCCTTCGGCGGCGGCGTCGCCCCTGCCGCCGGCAGTGCCAGCGACGTCGTCAGCGAAGCGGCGGCGGCGGCGGAAGCGCAGGCCAAGGCCAGGCCCGTCCGCACCGGCCCGAAAGTCGGGCGCAACGACCCCTGCCCTTGCGGCAGCGGCAAGAAATACAAGAACTGCTGCGGTCGGTGATAAGTTTTGCGGCCGGAATCAATGAACTGACCGGCCGCAAATCGTCAGCACGATGCCGATCAGAATGCCGAGGACGGCGGGCAGTTTTTTCCAGCCGTTCACTTCGCGGAAGAAATACAGCCCGCCCGCGAACGCCACCAGCGTGTTCGCCCGGCGCAGGCTCATCACGACGGCCACCAGCGCGGCGGGCTGCCGTAGTGCGCTGAAATAAAGATAGTCCGCCACCAGCAGCGCCAGCGCGATGACCGGAATGCTCCAGCGCCATTGAAATTCGTTGCGCGGCCACCACCGCAGCTTCCAGCCCAGCGTGAACGGCGCGAAGAACGCCAGCAGATAGATCGAGAACCAGCATTGCACCGTCGGCACGGTAAAGTTCAGCGTGCCGAGCAGATATTTGTCGTAAAGCGAACTCACCGCGCCCAGCAATGTTCCGACGATGAGCGACCAGATCCATTTATTGCGATGAAAATGCACGCCTTCGCGGGCACCCACGACCGACAAACCGATGAAGGAGCCCAGCGTGGTCAGGATGCCGACCGTTTCCAGCCACGTCGGGCGCTCACCCAGAACCACGACCGCGCCCACCAGCGTGAACAGCGGGCTGGTCGCGCGGACCGGCGCACCGAGCGAGAGCGGCAGATGTTTCAGGGCGTAGTAGGTGCCGATCCACGACGCCGCGACGATGCCGGATTTTAAAACCAGTTGCAGATGCTGTTTCCACGTCAACGAATCCGTGACCAGCGACGCCGGCAAAATTCCCGGATGAATCGTCTGCACCAGCAGCAACACCAGCCAAACCGCCGCGCCGGTCAGTGTGCTGAAAAACAAGACCGGCGTCACCGCGTTCGCCCGCACCGCGTGCTTGGTGCACAGGTCATAGACGCCAAGAAACAGCGCGGACAAAAGTGTGGCGGCAATCCAGTTCATCAACAATCCAGAACAAATACAGAGGAATTAGAGTCCCCAGATTTTCAGAAGATCCGGAAGTCCTGCGGAAAAAGATTTTGTGAAATCCACCATCTGAAAGCTGGCGAGAGTCCAGTTTAGTTTTTGGTGGTTACAATTGCGGAGAAGGATCGGAATAATCCTGTCCTGATAGCGTTTTTGATTCAACGCGAAAGACAATTCTCGCTCCACCCACATGGACTTGACGGATTTTGGTGAAAGGATGACCACGAACCAGTCACAGCGTTGCAAGGCTTTGCCAATCTCTTTCTGCCATTGTTGCGCGCCACGCAGATGAGTGCGGCTATACCACACCGGAAGCCCATTTTTGCGGAGCAATCTGGCGAGTTTGGAAGCAAACTTTCGGTCACCGCTGGCGTGGGAAAGAAAAATCTCCTCCGGCAACGCTGGTTTCCTGGGTTTCACGCTCACGCCGGGGCGAGTTCAAAACCATCCTTCACATAACCTGCAATTTCCCGGCCCGCTTCCGCAACGCGTTTGCCGAGGCGGACACTTGGAAATTTTTTCAAAATCCAGGGAATGTCCGGCGTGGGTTTGACAATCACGGGAATCAGGCGTCCCCGATATTGCGGGGCGCTCAAGGCAAAATCAATGTCCCGGCGCACCCAGCTTGACTTCATGGATTCGGGGGAAATCAGCACCACCATCGCGTCTGATTTGTCCAGCGCCTTGCCGATTTCTTGCGCCCAATTTTCGCCGGGGAACATGGCATCATCGGCAAACCAAACCTTGTGTCCAGCGTTTTCAAGCTGTGCGGCAACCTGCCGGGCAATGGCAAGGTCTGCATTTGCATAGCTCAAGAAAACTTTCTTCATGCGTTGACAAGTTAATCTTCGGACGGTCTCCCGTCAATGACTTACATGTGCGCGATGATATTGTCGCCGAATGCGGAGCATTTGATCTCCGTCGCGCCGTCCATCTGCCGCGCGAAGTCGTAGGTGACGCGCTTGCTGCCAATCGCGCCGTTGAGGCCTTTGAGAATCAAGTCCGCCGCTTCGGTCCAGCCCAGGTAGCGGAACATCATTTCGCCGGAGAGCACGACGGAGCCGGGATTCACCACGTCTTTGTTCGCATACTTGGGCGCGGTGCCGTGCGTGGCCTCAAAAATGGCGTGGCCGGTGACGTAGTTGATGTTGCCGCCGGGCGCGATGCCGATGCCGCCGACTTGCGCCGCGAGCGCGTCGCTCAAATAATCGCCGTTGAGGTTCAACGTCGCGATGACGTCAAAATCCGTCGGGCGCGTGAGCACCTGCTGGAGCGTGATGTCCGCAATGGCGTCCTTGATGATAATGCCCGCGCCGGGCTTGCCTTCGGGAATCTTGCACCACGGGCCGCCGTCAATTTCCACCGCGCCGAATTCGCTCTTGGCCAGCTCGTAAGCCCAGTCGCGGAAACCGCCCTCGGTGTATTTCATGATGTTGCCCTTGTGGACAATCGTCACCGACTTGCTCTTGTTGGTGATCGCGTATTGCACGGCGGAGCGGAACAGGCGCTGCGTGCCGGTCTTGCTCACCGGCTTGATGCCGATGCCGACAACGTCGGGCGTTTCGCCGAAACGGATTTTTTTGAAATCTTTCGGGAAATTTGTTTTGAGAAATTCAATTGTCTTCAGCGCGGCTTCCTTGCCCGCTTCAAAATCAATGCCCGCGTAAATGTCCTCGGTGTTCTCGCGGAAGATGACCATGTTCACCTTTTCCGGATGCTTCACTGGCGAAGGCACGCCGGTGAACCATTGCACGGGGCGCAGGCAGACGTAAAGGTCGAGCATCTGGCGCAACGCGACGTTGAGCGAGCGGATGCCGCCGCCGACGGGCGTGGTGAGCGGGCCCTTGATGCCGACGAGATATTCCTTGAACGCCTCGACGGTGTCGTCGGGCAGCCAGTTGTTGAATTTCTTGAACGATTCCTCCCCGGCGAAGACCTCGAACCATGCAATCTTGCGCTTGCCGCCGTAGGCTTTCTCCACCGCCGCGTCAAACACGCGCACGGACGACGCCCAGATGTCCGGGCCGGTGCCGTCACCGCGGATGAACGGCAGGATGGGGTTTTCGGGAACGGTGAGCTTGCCGTTGCTGATGGTGATTTTGCCGCCGGCGGGCGGAGTAACGTCTTTGTAAGCCATATTTTTATAAAATTAAACCTTGATTAAAATTGTCGCTGAAAGGAAACCGCTGAATGCGTCAGAAATCAAGCGAATACAATCGGCACGCAAAAGCGGATGCGACTCACTGAAGACTGTTCGGAGTCGGCTGATTTTTTACCACCTGCATTAAACAAGCTTGCAACCAAGATCCCCGCGCCAACTTCACTGCCTGACTTTTCACTAACGGTAACAGCAACATCAAAATCAACCAAAAATCCGACGCGCCTATCGGCAGTCATGCAACTGGCTTCTTGTTTTCCTAGAGCCTCAACTTCCATTCCAATGTCTTTGTTCTTCTGTTTAGCTTCATCTACTCCATTTTTAATTTGAAGCAATGAGTCACGAACAAATTCTTGTAGTGTCATAATTTATTTTTCATTCAAGCCACTTCAATCAACTTCGTCGCTGTTACTGGAGCTTCGCAGAAATGCGTTTTTACCTTGGCTACCGTATTCACCACGGACAGGCCGTATTTCGCGCGGAGTTCGTCCTGCGTGGTGGCGTGCTCGATGAACTGATCCGGCCAGCCGATGCGCACCACGGGCGTGGTCACGGCCTTCTCGCTCAACAGTTCCAGCACCGCCGAGCCGTAGCCGCCCATCAGCACATGGTCTTCCAGCGTCACGACCAGTTCCGCCTCGCGGCCGAATTTCTCGTGAACTTCGGCATCAATCGGCTTGGTGAAGCGCGGGTTGATGACGGCCACGTCGTAACCTTCGGCGTTGAGCTGCGCCGCGGCTTTGTGCGCGATGCCGTTCATCGGGCCAAGACCGAACAGCGCCACTTTCTTTTTGCCGTTGTTGGCGAAGTTCTGCTGCACAACGGCCTTGCCGACTTCGATGAGCGCCGGTTCGTCCTTCACGGGCACACCTTCCGCCGCACCGCGCGGGTAGCGGATGAAGGTCGGATGATTGATGGTCGTGGCGGTGAACATCATGTCCGCGAGTTCGTCCTCGTTGGCCGGCGCCATCGCGATGACGTTCGGGAAGCAGCGCAGATACGAAATGTCAAAGATGCCGTGGTGCGTCGGGCCGTCGTTGGCGGAAAGACCGGCGCGGTCCATCACAAACATCACGGGCAGATCCTGCAAACAGACGTCGTGGTGAATGCAGTCGTAGGCGCGCTGAAGAAACGTGGAATAGATCGCCACGATCGGACGCAAGCCCATCGTCGCCATGCCGGCGGCAAAGATGACGGCGTGTTCCTCGGCAATGCCGACGTCGTAGTAGCGCTCGGGCATCGCTTTTTCGAGATGCTTCATGCCGGTGCCGCTGGGCATCGCGGCGGTGAGGCCGATGACGGCCTCGTTTTTCTTCGCGAGCTTCACGACGGTCTGGCCCATGACGTCCTGATACATTGGCGGCGCGCCGGCTTTCGCGACGGGCGTTTCGCCGGTGGCGGCGTTGTAAGGTCCGAGGCCGTGGAATTTCTCCGGATATTTGAGCGCGGCTTCAAAGCCCTTGCCCTTCTGCGTCAAAACGTGGATGACAATCGGATGATCGCAGGTCTTGGCGAACTCCAGCGTGCTGATGAGCAGCGGCAGATCGTGGCCGTCAATCGGGCCGAGATAGCGCATGCCCATTTCCTCGAACAACACCGGCGAGCCCTGGCCGCCGCGGCCGTCGGATTCCACGAGGCTGCTGGTCGGCTTCAAACCGACGCCGGTCAGCGCGCCCTTGAAACCGCCTTCGGCGCGGTGCGCGAGCTTGAGCGCGAGTTCGCCCTTGGGCAGGCGGCGGACGAAGTTTTCAAAATCCTTCGCGAGCTGGTTGTAGCGCGGGTTGGTGATGAGCTTGTTGAGGTAGCCGGAAATCGCGCCGACGTTTTTGGCGATGCTCCATTCGTTGTCGTTAAGAATGCCGATGAATTTCTTGGTCGTGTGGCTGACGTTGTTCATCGCCTCGAAGGAAATGCCGTTGGTCAGCGCCGCGTCGCCGAAAATGCAGACAACATTTTCGTTCGAGCCGCGCTTGTCGCGCGCCGCCGCCATGCCGAGCGCGGCGGAGAGCGCCGTGCCGGCGTGACCCGCGCCGAAGCTGTCATGTTCGCTTTCGGTGCGCAGCGCGAAGCCGTTCAGACCGTCCGTCTGGCGGATGGTGCGGAACCGGTTTTTGCGGCCGGTCAAAATTTTATGGACGTAAACCTGATGGCTCACGTCCCAGACAAATTTGTCCTTCGGCGTGGTGAACACCTTGTGCAGCGCAATGGACAGCTCCACGACGCCGAGGTTTGGACCGAGGTGGCCGCCGCCTTTGGCGAGGCCCTCAATCAGCTCGGTGCGGATTTCGCCGGCGAGTTCCTGCAACTGCGGCACCGTGAGCTTTTTGACGTGCTCCGGGCTGTCCACCATGTCCAAGTATCGGCTCATATTTTCGTTAAATCGTAAAATTGCTAAATCGTTGAATCGGAAATTGCCGGCGCCTTTTACGATTCAACGATTTAACAATTCAACAAATCACACTGCTTCTTTCGTTTCAAACGGCTTCAGTTTCAATTCGCCCGCAGCAGTTTTTTCGAGCTGCTGGATTTTCACCTCCGCCTCGGCGAGTTTTTCCTGGCAGATTTTCACCAGCCGCGCGCCTTCCTCATAGCGGGCGAGCAGGGTTTCCAACGGCAGATCGTCTGCCTCCATGGCGTCCACGATGCCCTCAAGTTTTTTGAGCGCCTCTTCAAACGGCACGCTGCCCCTGGCCGTGTCACCGGCCTTGGCTGGTTTTGACATGTTGGAAAAATAAGGAAAAATCCCATCCGCGTCCAGCGTGGAGACAAACGAATCACCTATCAACGCGGCTGAAAATTTCACCGTTTGCCAGCCGGGTGGTTAATGACTGGCCGGCGGACACCTTCGCGGCATCGCGCAAAACTTTTCCGCTCGCCGTATCCGTCGTGATGGAATAGCCGCGTGCCAGCACCTGCTCCGGCCCGAGCGCGTTCAGCCGGCGTTCCAACTGGCGCAAGGTTTCGTGTCGCGCCTTGAATACCAGCGACGGTTTCGCGCGGAAAAATCTTCCAGAAAGATTATCAAAAACCAGACTGCGTGAACGCGCCGCCGACTTCAGCCCGCGCAGCAGGCCGGTTTGCAAGTCATCCAGCCGCTGCAACGAATCGTTCAGTCGCCGGCGTGGATGCAGCCGCGCCAGCCGGTCGCCGAGCTGCGAGAAACTTTCCACCGCCGATGCCAAGCCACGCCGCGCAGCCCGTTGCAGCAATTCTGGCGCGTCACCGACAAACTCGCGGCAGGCAAAGACGCCTTCCGTGATGATTTCCGCCGCCGCGCTCGGCGTGGCCGCCCGGAAATCAGCCACGAAATCCGCGATGGTGAAATCAATCTCGTGGCCGACGGCGGAGACGACGGGAATTCCCGATTCAAAAATCGCGCGGGCCACGGCTTCCTCGTTGAACGCCCATAAATCTTCCAGCGACCCGCCGCCACGCGTGACCAAAATCAAATCGAGATTCGCTGAATTGTTAAATGGTTGAATCGTTGAATCGTCGCCGCGCGCCGCTTTTTCCAATTCAACATTGTAACGATTTAACAATTTAACTGCTTCCGCAATTTCCTCGGCCGCGCCGTCGCCCTGCACGCGGCACGACGCGAGGATGATTTCCAAGCCCGGATTCCGGCGTTGCACGACATGCAACACGTCGCGGATAGCCGCGCCTGTGGGTGAAGTCACCATGCCGATGCGCTGCGGGTATTTTGGCAGCGGCCGTTTTCGTTCGGCCGCGAACAAACCCTCGGCCGCAAGCTTCAGCTTGAGCTTCTCGAACGCGATTTGCAGCGCGCCGACGCCCTGCAATTCCACCGCCCGCACGATGAGTTGATATTGTCCGCGCGCCTCATAAACCGTCACGTCGCCTTGCAGCAAAACCTTCTGCCCGTCCGCCAGCAGTTCGCGGTGCGGCACCTTCTCGCGGCTGAACAGCACGCAACTCAATTGCGAAGATGCGTCCTTGAGTGTGAAATAAATATGGCCGGAATTTTGCGCGCGGAGGTTCGTCACCTCGCCGCCCACCCAGATCTGGCCGATCTGCTTTTCCAGCAGCGCGCGGATCTGCCCGGTCAGTTCCGACACCGACAAAACCTTGCGCGTCTGTTTCGGTGGAAACAGCTCGCCGAAGTCCCATTGTGATTTGGATTTGCTCATCGAATGTAGAATCAATTAAGCCACGCCCAAAGCCATGATGCAAGCGAAGGGAGTTTTCCAGGTTGAAACCCGACGGCAACGAGGCTTAATTTTTTAGCGGCATTTCGAATTGTTCTGTTCTAGCCTTCCAAGTCAAACAATCCTTAACTTTCAAACGATGAAAATTCTTTTTATCGGCGGCACCGGCACCATCAGCTCGGCCTGCGCCCGACTGGCGCTGGCGCGCGGATTTGAACTCAGCCTGCTCAACCGGGGCAACCGGCCGGCGCTGCCCGGCGCGCGGCAGATCAAAGCGGACATCTCGGATGCCGCAGCCACGGCGAAAGCACTTGGCGACGAGCACTGGGACGCCGTCGTGGATTACATCACATTCACCCCTGCGGAACTGGAGCAGCGCGTTGCGCTGTTTCGCGGCCGGACGGCGCAGTTCATTTTCATCAGCTCGGCCAGCGCCTACCAGAAGCCGCTCGCGAGCTTTCCCATCACCGAGTCCACACCGCTGGTGAATCCGTTCTGGGATTATTCGCGGAACAAGATCGCGTGTGAGGAACGGCTGCTGCGCGCGTTGCGCGAGGAAAATTTTCCCGCAACCATCGTCCGCCCGTCGTGGACTTACGGTGAAAAGCAAATCACCGTGCCGGTTAACAGCCCGAAAAATTTCACCGTCGTGGACCGGTTGCGGCGCGGTCAGCCGGTGATCGTGCCCGGCGACGGCACCTCGCTTTGGACGATGACACACAACACGGATTTTGCGAAAGGTTTGGTCGGCCTGCTCGGTCATCGCGGCGCCATCGGCCACGCGTTTCACATCACCTCGGACGAGGCGCTGACGTGGAACCAGATTTACGAAACCGTGGCGGAGGCGGCGGGCGCGCCGAAACCGAAGCTGGTTCACATCGCGTCGGATTTCATCACCGCCTGCCTGCCGGAATTTGCCGGCGGCCTGCACGGCGACAAGGCGCACTCCGCCGTGTTCGACAACACCAAAATCAAGCGCTTCGTGCCGGACTTCGTCGCCACCACGCGGTTCCGCGACGGCATGGCCCGCAGCGTGAAATGGTTTGATGCCGACCCGGCGCGGCAGGAGATTGACGCCGCCGCCAACGCCGCGTGGGACAAACTCATCGCCGCTTACGAACGCGGGCTGCAATCGGCAAAAAAGGAATTCGGCCGGTGAAATTTTCCGTCGCCGCCCAGCTTGCATTGCCGTCAGCACCGCCTTCCATTCGCCGCCATTAGTGACCTGCGCAATCCTGTTCCCAGCACTTCGCGCGGAGGCGTTTGCATTTTATTAAACGGAAAACTTGCTGGCGTGCGGGTGTTGCTTCAAAATTCATGTTCGCGCTATGAAAAACTTCTTCATTGGACTCATTGTGGCAACACTGTGCTGTCTGCCGGGCGGCGTCGTCAAGACGACCGCCCAAACGGCGAATCAACTGACGCCAGTCCCGATTCAATCGGTGACAATTGACGATTCCTTTTGGTCGCCCAAGCGCAAGGTGTGGCAGGAGGTGACCATCCCGGATTGCTTCGATAAATTCGACCATGACCGGGGCGGGGCCATTAATAATTTTGATCGTGTTCGCGATGGAAGGTCAGGCGGTCACGCCGGCCCGCCGTGGTATGACGGGTTGATTTATGAAATGATCCGCGGGTCGGCCGATTTTCTGGCGGCGCATCCGGATTCGGAACTGGAAAATCGCCTTGACGGTTACATCGCCCGCATCGCGGCGGCGCAAGCCAGGGATACGAATGGTTATCTGAACACCTGGACCGAACTGGAACATCCCGATCAGCGCTGGGGATTGAACGGCGGCAACGACGGCTATCAGCACGAAATGTATAACGTGGGTGCGCTGTGCGAGGCGGCGCTGCATTTTTACCAGGCCACGGGCAAGACCAGCCTGCTGAAGGTCGCGGTCAGGCTGGCGAACTTTACCTGCGATCAAATCGGACCGGCGCCGAAATACGAACTGGTGACCAATCATGCGATCGCCGAAGAGGCGTTCGGAAACCTTTACCTGTTTTTCCAGCAGCATCCCGAGTTGAAGCACGACATGCCGGTGGCGGTGGATGAGCGCCGTTATCTTGAGCTGGCGCAATACTGGGTCGAAGCGCGCGGGCATCAGCGAAAAGACCAGAAGTCGTATGGCGCCTACAACCAGGATGACAAACCCGTTTTAGACCAGACCGAGATGAAAGGCCATGCGGTTCGCGCCGCGTTGTTGTGCGCTGGCGTCGCCGAACTGGCCGGCATCAACGGCCGCGGCGATTATCATGATGCCGCCGCCCGTTTGTGGGAGAATATGTGCGGCGAAAAAATGTATGTCACCGGCGGCATCGGCGCGACCGCCGAAGGCGAGGCGTTCGGGGAGAATTATCAACTGCCCAACGATGGCTACCTTGAAACCTGCGGATCGGTTGCCGCCGGGTTCTTCAGTCGCAACCTGAATCTGCTCAATGGCGATGCGCGCTATGTGGATGCGCTGGAACGTGAACTTTTCAACGGCGCACTGGCCGGCGTTTCCCTGGCCGGAAACTCCTACAGCTACGTCAATCCACTTCAATCGGCCAACGGCAATTCGCGCTGGTCGTGGAACGGGTGTCCGTGCTGCCCGCCCATGTTCCTGAAACTGATGGGCGCGATGCCCGGCTACATTTATGCGCAGAATAAAATGGGCATCTATGTGAACCTGTTCGTCGGCAGCAAAGCCAAAATTCAACTGGCCGGCCAAACTGTGGAGCTGAAGCAGACGACGGATTATCCTTGGAATGGCAATGTGAAAATCGAAGTTCGACCGGCGAAGGCAGGTGAATTTGATTTGCATATCCGCATTCCCGGCTGGTGTCAGGGCGCATCGTCTCCCGATGATCTTTACGAAGCAAGCAATCGCCCGCTCAACGGTGCCGCACATTTGAATGTTAATGGAAAATCCGTGGACAACTTTGAAATCGTCCGTGGCTACGCCACGCTGCATCGCCGATGGAAATCTGGCGATGTCGTGCAACTGACCCTGGACATGCCAGTGCAATTGATGAAGGCCAATGCCAAAGTTGAGGCGGACAAGGGCCGCATTGCCTTGATGCGTGGTCCGATGGTTTATTGCTTTGAGGGCGCCGACAACGGAGCCGCCGTTCAAAATCTGGTCATCCCACCGGGAACCAAATTCACCCCCGAATACAAAAGCAATGTTCTGGATGGGGTCACTGTTCTTACCGGAACCGGGTGCGCGCTTTTTCAGGATGGAGCCAATCCGGTAATGCCGACGCCTTTCGTAGTCACCGCCATACCGTATTACGCGAATGCGAACCGCGGAACTTCTCCCATGCAAGTGTGGATGGCAGAGAGCCAGGACGCCGCCAAACCACAGAGGCAGGACTAGGCCGTTTGAAATTTAGCCTATCAGCGGTCTTCTTGATCCAAACACGAGCGGTTACGCGGGATTTAAAAAAACTGTTGCAGTCTTTTGCCAGCGGGGAAATTGTAGAAGCGCTCGTCGGCGCGATTTGCTCCACGATATTGCAATAAAACAAACCGGTCATTCTCGTCAAAGCGATTTGGCCACGCGGCGGAAATGGTAGCCAATGATGGCGAGTTCCATGGCGTGCGGAAACTGGCGCGGCCGCCGGAGCAGCGTGCCCACAAACAGCCGCCAATATCCGACGCGACCGCGATGCCACACGCCCAGCACCCAGAAGGATTTCAGGAACGCGATGAAGTCGGCGCGGGACAGGCGTTTGCCCGGGCCGCTCGGCCGGTGGCTCTTGAGAAACGTCCGGATGCGCCGGTAATAATTTCCCGGCTCGTAAAGTTTTTTCACCAGATCGCGGTAGCCGGATTGCAAAAATTCACGGTTCAGCTTGGGCTCGAAGTTCAATTCAGAGTCCAAGTTGTTCCCTGAACTTTCGGCTTCGAGTCGGCCCTCATGTTTCAACCGCAGCCAGAGGCGCGTCTGCGGCAGCGCGGTGAGCAGGCCCACCATCGCCGTCGCCACGCCGGAGCGCTGGATGAATTCAAACTGCCGCTTGAAGATGTCGGCTTGGTCACTGTCGAAGCCCACGATGAATCCGCCCATGACTTCCAACCCGGCGCGTTGCAGCGTCTGCACCGAGGCGACGAGGTCGCGATTACCGTTCTGGACTTTGTGACATTCCGCCAGTGACTCGACTGAGGGCGTTTCGATGCCGACGAAAACTTTTTTGAATCCGGCCTCGACCATCAGCGCGCACATTTCCGGATCGTCGGCGAGATTCACCGACGCCTCGGTGAGAAAGCCGATTTTGGTCCCTGTATGTTTTCGCCATTCGATCAAGTCATGTAGCAGCGCCCTGGTCCGCGCCTTGTTGCCGATAAAATTGTCATCGACGATGAAAACCATGTCGTTCCAACCTTTTTGTCGCAGGCCGTCGAGTTCGGCAATCAACTGCGCCGGCGTCTTCGTGCGCGGCGTGCGGCCGTTCATCACGATGATGTCGCAGAATTCGCAGTCGAACGGGCAGCCGCGCGAAAATTGCACGGACATCGTGACGTAATGGCCGAACTTGATCAGATCCCAGCGTGGGGCCGGCGTGTGGCTGATGTCCGGCCGGTGCGCCGCGCGATAAACCGATTGTAATCGCCCGCTCTGCATGTCGGCCACGACCTGCGGCATGAGTTCCTCGGCCTCGCCGAGAACGAAGTGCTGGATTTCCGGAAACGCCTCGTGGCCGGTGGTGAACAACGGACCGCCGGCAATGATGGTTTTTTTTAATGCCGCGCAGCGCGCCACGATTTCACGCACCGAATCCTTCTGCACGATCATCGCGCCCAGCAGGACGTAATCCGCCCAGCGCAAGTCCGAATCCTTGAGCTTTTCGACGTTCATGTCCACCAGCTTGAGCTGCCATTCCGGCGGCAGCATCGCGGCCACCGTCAATAAACCCAGCGGTGCCATGGAGGCTTTGCGCGAAACAAAGCGGATGGCGTGTTTGAAACTCCAAAACGTGTCCGGCGTCCGGGGACTGATGAGAAGAATATTCATATAACAAACCAACGATTGAAACCTGCAATTCAAACCTAGGCCCGATAAGCCGCCCCGGCAAGTTTATTAAAACCTGACCGGCCGGCTCACTGAGAGCCCAGCGCCAGTCAAGCCAACTCGATGCCGACCGGGCAATGGTCGCTGCCCAAAATTGCCGGACGGATGAACGCCTTCTTTAACTGCGGGCGCAGCGTTTGCGAGATAAGAAAATAATCAATGCGCCAGCCAACATTCCGGGAACGCGCACCAGCCATCGGACTCCACCAAGAATAATGTCCCCCGCCTTTTTCAAATTCGCGGAACGTGTCCACGAAACCGGCATTCACAAAAGCGGTGAAGCCGTTGCGTTCCTCGATGGTAAAGCCGTGGTTGCGGACGTTAGCCTTGGGATTGGCCAGATCAATCTCGGCGTGCGCTACATTGAGGTCGCCACAAAAGATCACCGGCTTTTTTCTCTCCAGTTTTTTCAGGTAGCGCAGAAAATCGGCATCCCAAACCTGACGGTAAGGCAGCCGCTCCAGTTCGCGCTTGGAATTCGGCACATAGACGTTCACCAGAAAATAATCTTGGTATTCGGCGGTAAGCACGCGGCCTTCCTTGTCATGTTCGGCGATGCCGATGTGTGGCGTGACTTTGAGCGGGCGTTCCTTGGTGAAAATGGCGGTGCCGGAATAGCCTTTCTTTTCGGCGCAGTTCCAAAACGTCGTGTAGCTGGCGGGCCAGAGCTGTTCCACCTGGTCGGGCGTGCATTTGGTTTCCTGCAAACACAGCACGTCGGGCTGCTCGGCGGCGAGGTATTCCAAAAAATTCTTCTTCAGCACGGCGCGCAGGCCGTTGACGTTCCACGAAATCAGTTTCACGCGACGGAGAATAAACCACGGATGGGCAGAGATAAATACGGATGTTGGAACCATTCCATTGAAATGAATAAATCTGCCGTTTTCTGCATCTAACCTGTATGAAAACAGCCGCATCAATTCTGGCCGTCCTGCTGTCACTGCCAAGTCTCGTGTCGGCACAGACCAACGGCACCGTCACCGCCGAAGCGAAGCCGTTGCCAACGATTGATTTTGTGCTGCAGCACGTGGTTGCCCGCGCAGTCAGCCAGGAGGACAAGAACGACAATTTGTTCGACATGAACTACCAATACACCCGCACCCGGACGTGGGAATACCGCAACAGCGCGGGCGAATTGAAAAGCCGCGAGGAAAAACGAAGTGTGGAAAACAAGGCGCTGCGCCTGGCCGCCAACGCCGCCGCACAACCCACGGCACAACCGGCAGCTTCGCCATCAGCCGTGAAGAATGAGCCGTTATCGGAGACGCATTCCAACATCCACGGCAAGGCGCTGAAGGTGAAAGATTATTCCATCCCGAACTTGATCAAGCGGTTTCAATTCACGCTGGTCGGACGGGAAATGCTGAATGGCCGGCCGTCGCTCGTGGTGGATTTCAAACCGCTCAACAATCATCTGCCGGTGAACCAGTTTGCGGACAACTTCATCAACAAGGCCGCTGGCCGCGTCTGGGTGGACGAGGAAGATTACGCCATCGCCCGGGCTCAGTTGCATCTGACCGAACAGGTCAACGTGCTCTGCGGCATTGTCGGCGCGGTGTGGAAGTTCAACTACGGTTTCACCCGATTGCGGACGCCGGAAGGCTATTGGTTCGCGCGGAGCATGGACTGGCACCTGGAGGGCCGCGAAGTGGTGATCAACCGCATCGTGGACTATCACGAGCGGAAACTCAACGAGCAGAAAATCACGACGACGGCCAGCACCCGTTGACGCGCCAGCAATACAGTTAATCCTTGCGCAGCGATTGGGCCTGGAGCTTTTCAATTCCGAATGTGCTCCAATCAATCCGAACCGCATGGTCGTCGTGAAGCCACTGATGAAAAGGATCGGCAGATTCGGATTCAGCAGTGCCGACAACGAATTCCTTCAGGAGCTGAACGGAATCAGCCTTCACAATTTTAAGTCTTATCGTTGTGTCGTGCGAAGCCAAGCTGCGCGGAAGCTAACCGCCGCCGGGGAAAAAGCAAGCTGTGATTCTATATTTTTATTAACCCGTTATTAACAGCTTTTCCGTCGCGTTGACGCTGCCGGCAAAGGCGGCTACCTTGCTGCCAGTTAAAAATGATCGCCAACCTTGCCAGCAAACCAGCGACCGCGCCGAATTTCCGCACCGGCGACGAGCGGCTCGTGAAGCTCACTACCAGCGCCGCCAATAAAGTTTCCACGCTGCTCACCAAACAAGGCCGGCCAGCCGGCGTCCTGCGCGTGGCGGTGGTCGGCGGTGGCTGCTCCGGTCTCCAATACAAAATGGATTTGCAGGACGGCCCGGCCAGCCGCGACATTCTGGTCGAGAGCGGCGGCGTGCGCGTGGTGGTGGACCCGAAGAGCGCGCTTTACGTCACCGGCAGTGAACTGGATTATGTGGATGCGCTGCAGGACGGCGGCTTCAAGGTGAAAAACCCCAACGCGGCGACGAGCTGTTCCTGCGGCGAAAGCTTCAGCGCGTAGTTGGTTAATAGTTAAAAGTTGATAGGTGATAGAATTCCCATGACGGACAATTTCGCACTTTTTAACGAACCGCGCCGTCCTTGGCTGGACGCCGATTTGCTCAAGCAGAAATTTCTCATGCTGGCATCCGTCACGCATCCTGACCGCGTTCACAATGCGGGCGAAGCCGAAAAATCTGAAGTGGCCAAGCGCTATGCTGAATTGAACGCGGCCTTTAATTGCTTGGCCGAACCAAAATCGCGCCTGCTCCACCTGATCGAACTCGAACTCGGCGCAAAACCGAAGGACATCCAGCAGATTCCCGCCGCGCTCGCGGATCTGTTTGCCGAAGTGGCAAATTGTTGCCGAAACGCCGATGGCTTTCTCACGGAAAAATCCAAGGCGACCTCGCCGCTCGTGCAGGTTCAGCTGTTCGAGCGCGGCCAGGATTGGGTGGAAAAGCTGAACGGCATGCAACGCAAACTGAATGAACTGCAGGAGAAGTTTTCGGGCGAACTGAAATTGCTCGACGCGCAATGGATTTTGGCAGACGCAACTTCACGCCGGGAAATGTTACCGAAGCTGGAGGAGCTTTACCGGCTGTTCGGCTACTTCAATCGCTGGAACAACCAGATTCAGGACCGTGTCGTTCAACTTTCGCTCTGAAACACAATCACGCTCAACAGCAGCGGATTAAATTTCGCCGAATGCTGGCGGTCGTGAGACGGCTGATTTTGCGCGGCGCTGTTCAAGGCCTTCTTCCACTTGCTGCCGGTTTGAAAGGCTGCGTTGTTTCCCGTTTCGTGCCCGCCACCCATTGCTTGAAAATCAAGGCCGCTTCGTTGCTTGTTGAAACGGCTTCGCCAGTTGTTGGAAATTCATTTGCCGGTTGACAAGAACAACTTATTTGTTACGATTGCAATTAAACACAACCTCCATGAAAATCCGCGCCAATTTCTTGCCCGTCGGCCTGACCTTTGCGTTGCTTCCATCACTAGTGCAGGCGCAGAATCTGTTTTTGTCGGATTCCCTCGGCGGCGGCATCTATGAATTCACGCCGGGCGGAACGCAGAGCACCTTTGCCTCCGGGTTGAACAGTCCTACGGGTTTGGCCTTCGATACTGCGGGCAAATTGTATGAGGCGGATCACAGTGGCAACATTTATGAATTCACGCCGGGCGGAACTCGCAGCACCTTTGCCTCCGGGCTGCTAAACCCTTCTAGTCTGGCCTTTGACAGCGCGGGCAACTTGTTTGTGACGAGCATCGCCTGGGGGAGCGTCTATGAATTCACGCCGGGCGGAACGCAAAGCACTTTTGCCACCTTTTCCTTGTCGTCGGGCCCTTCCGCTCTGGCCTTTGACAGTGCGGGCAATTTGTTTGTGTCGTGTTTTGCCAGTGGCAACATCTATAAGCTCACGCCGGGTGGAACGCAAAGCACCTTTGCCTCCGGGTTGTCGAAACCTTTCGGTCTGGCCTTTGACGGCGCGGGCAGTTTATTTGAGGCGGATTTGGACAGCGGCAGCATTTATGAATTCACGCCGGATGGAACAAAAAGCACCTTTGCCTCCGGATTGTTGGACCCTTGGGGTCTGGCCTTTGACAGTGCGGGCAATTTGTTCGAGGCGGATGCGGGCAGCGGCGACATCTATGAATTCGCGCCGGATGGAACACGCACCACCTTCGCCTCCGGATTGTCGCACCCAGCGGATCTCGTCTTTCAGCCCGTGCCAGAAACTTCAACTTGGGCACTGCTCGGGATGGGTGCATTTGTGCTGCTCGGCTGCCACCGCTGGAAAACAAATCATTCAATCGTTCGATTCGGTTGTGCCGGTTTCTTGCCGTCCCGGCGGGAGTTTTTTTTCGTCCCTTCCCTCGAACCTGCGGTTGAAACCACGGACTCCCTTCGCGCGCATTTGCCGCACATTATTCCGCCTGAAACACCATCACGCTCAACGGCGGCAGATTGAATTCCGCCGAGTGTTCGTGGCCGTGGCAGGGATGATTTTGTGCCGTAACCCCGCCGTAATTTCCCTGATTACTGCCGCCGTAAACCTGCGCGTCGCTGTTCAAGGCTTCCTTCCACTGGCCGCCGCGCGGCAGGCCGATGCGATAAAACGGACGCGGCACCGGCGTGAGATTCAAAATAACCACGGTTTGATTTTTGCCGTCCGTCGTTTGGCGCAGAAATGAAAGCACGCTGTTCTCACGGTCAGTGCAATCAATCCAGTTGAAACCGCCGTGGTCGTAATCCGCCTGCCAGAACGCAGGCGAAGTTTTGTAAAGCTGGTTCAGATCCGCGACGAATTTTTGCGCGCCGCGATGGAACGGGCCGGCGTCGAGCAGCCACCAGTCGAGCTGGGCGTTTTCATTCCACTCGGCGCGCTGGCCGATTTCGCCGCCCATGAACAACAGTTTTTTTCCGGGAAACAACCATTGATACGCGAGCAGTGTGCGGAGATTCGAGAATTTCTGCCAGTCATCGCCGGGCATCCGCGTGATCAGCGAGCCTTTGCCGTGAACAACCTCGTCGTGCGATAGCGGCAACACAAAATTCTCGTTGTGATGATAAAGCATCGCGAACGTGAGGTCGTTCTGGTGATATTTGCGATGCACCGGCTCGCGCTTGAAATAGCCCAGCGTGTCGTGCATCCAGCCCATGTTCCACTTGAAGGAAAAACCGAGTCCGCCGATGTAGGGCGGGCGCGTCACCTGCGGCCAGGCGGTGGATTCCTCGGCGATGGTCAGCACGCCGGGAAATTCCGTGTGCGTGATGTGGTTGAATTTCTTGAGAAACTCGATGGCCTCAAGGTTTTCGCGCCCGCCGAATTGGTTCGGAATCCATTCCCCTTCCTTGCGCGAATAATCGAGATACAGCATCGAGGCGACCGCGTCCACGCGCAGGCCGTCAATGTGAAAACGCTCGCACCAGAACAGCGCATTGGCGACGAGGAAATTCACGACCTCGTAGCGGCCAAAATTAAAAATCAGCGTGCCCCAGTCCTGATGCGCGCCTTTGCGCGGGTCTTCGTGCTCGAACAACGCGGTGCCGTCGAATTTGGCGAGCGCCCAGGTGTCGCGCGGAAAATGCGCGGGCACCCAGTCCACGATCACGCCGATGCCAGCCTCGTGCAGCGCGTTGACGAGAAACTGAAAATCTTCCGGCGTGCCGAAGCGGCTGGTCGGCGCGTAAAAGCCGGTGACTTGATAGCCCCACGACGGATAATAGGCGTGTTCCGCGACGGGCAGAAATTCGACATGCGTGAAGCCCAGGCGCGTGACGTATTCGACCAGCGGTTTTGCCAGTTCGCGGTAGCTCCATGACTCCGCCGCGTTTTTTTTCTGCCACGAGCCGACGTGCATTTCATACACGCTCATCGGCGAGCGCAGCGGATCGCGTTCGGCGCGTTTCTTCAGCCACGCGGCGTCGGTCCATTTGAAGCCTTTGGTTTCCCAAACGATGGCCGCCTGCTTGGGCGCAACCTCAAAAAAGAATCCAAACGGATCGGTGTTTAATTTGATGTTGCCGTGCGCGTCGCGAATCTCGAATTTGTAATGCGCGCCCTGCCCCACGCCGGGAATGAAAATTTCCCAGACGCCGGAGACGCCGAGCAGACGCATGGAATAAACACGTCCGTCCCAATTGTTGAAATCGCCGACCACGCTGACGCGCTGCGCGTTCGGCGCCCAGACGGCGAAGCTCGTGCCGTGAACGCCGTCAATCGTGCGGAGCTGCGCACCAAGCTTATCATAAATTTTCCGCTCGTCGCCTTTGCCGAACAAAAACAAATCCGCTTCACCCAGCGTCGGCAGAAAGGAATACGCATCGCGCGTGCGGCGCGAGTGGCCGGCTTTATCCGTGATGACAAGGTCGTAGGCGTAAACGGCATTTGCCAATTGGGTGACGCCTTCAAACACATCCGAGTTCAGAATCCGCTTCAGCTCGAACTTCGGTTTGTCCTTTTCATGCACGGGCTGGACCTCGACCTTTTTGGCATCGGGCAAGAATGCGCGGACAACAACGCCGGATTTGTCCCCCAGCGGCTGCATGCCAAGCAACGAGTGCGGCGACTGATGGGTCAGTTCAACCAGACTGCGCAGTTCATCTTTGGTGAGCAACATAACGGGGAAAATTTATAACAGAGTCTTTTCCTCAAGGCACGGCAAAGCAATGGCAAAATGAAAAATTATGAAAAGTGCCAAAACGGTCCGTAGCCGATGATTTCGTCAATCCACAAAAAACTCGTCCGGCGGCAGACGCCAAGGAGGTGGAGGTGAGGAACCCCGCTGAAGAGACGTGCTGCCACCGAACGGTCACATTCTTCGCACAGGCCATCCGCCGCCGCCCACCGTCCTTTGCCGTTTACTTATCTTTTTTTGTCCTCGCTGCGGCTCCGGCTTCACCGCCCGGCGACCACGCCTCGTTCTCAAGGAGTTCAATGCCCGGCTTCAAAAAGGCGATGCGCCGGGTTTTGTAAAGTTTGCCAAGCGCCTGCTTGAACGCCTTTTTACTGACGCCAAAATTCTGCCGGATGGCGGCGGGCGAACTGTCGTCATCAAAAGGCAGCTTGCCGCCGCTGATCTGGAGCGCAGCGACAATCAGGTTGGTCAGCGGAGCGACGCGTTTGTAGCCGGACGCATCGAGGCTCAAATCAATCTTCCCGTTGGCGCGGACTTCGCGGATGAAACCCTTCAGCTTCGCGCCGATCTTCAGCGCCATCGCCAACTGGCTTTGGTAGAGCAGGCCGCGATGCGCATTTTCCACAATGGCGCTGTAACCGAGCGGCGTCTTGCCGGTGACCAGAAAACTCACCGGTTGGCCGGTGCGATACGCCGCCGGCTCGCGGTTCAGATGCCGGTTCAACCGCGTGCTGGCGAGAATGCGATTTGATTTGAGATCGAGACCGACATAGACCACCGCCCAGTCACCGACGCGCAGCGGAAATTCCTGTTCGCGGAACGGCACCAACAAATCCTTGGCCAGCCCCCAGTCCAGAAACGCGCCGACCTGCGGATGGACGTTGATGACTTTCATATAGCCGAACTCGCCGACCATGGCGTGCGGCGTTTCGGTGGTGGCCACGAGCCGGTCCTCCGAGTCGCGATAGACAAACACGTCGAGCCTTTGCTTCGGCACGAGATTTTTCGGGATGTAGCGGCCCGGCAGCAGGATTTCGCCCAACTCGCCGCCGTCCAGGTAAAGGCCGGGGCTGGACTCGCGGATGATGGAGAGCAGATTGCGTTTGCCAATGATTGCCATGCCGACAGAGCTTAAACCGCTTGTGCCGGCATCAGGAGCAAAATCGCTTTCCGCCGAATGCGAGAGCGTTAAACCAGCAGTGCCGTTCTCCCGTCAGGCACTTTTGTTTTGCGCGAGCAACTGGTTCATGTGGCGGATGCGGTCCACGAGCACTTTCATCACATGCGTGGCAAAGAAGGGATTCAACTGGATGAGGCGCTGGAAGCGGGCGGCATCCAATTTGGCGAGGCTGGATGGTTCGCGGGCAATCACGGTGGCACCGCGCGGCGACTGGTCAATCAGCGCCATCTCCCCGAGAATCGCGCCGCGAATCGAATGCTCCACCACCTTGCCGTCCACCATCACGTCGAGCGCGCCGTCGAGCAGGACGAACATGCCGTCGGCGGCATCGCCGGCCTTGAAAAGAGAGTCGCCGGTGGCGAGCCGCACCGGATCAGATTCTTTGGAAAACAAATCCGCTGGATTCATTCAGTAGAGATTATGTTAAAAATAAGTCGCAACAAGTTACAATTGGGTGACAAAGGCGCGCCTCGCCAAACAAAAAGGCGTCCGGTTGCCCGGACGCCCTGTTTGAATGATTCTTTTCCGCTTACGCGAGCAGCGGATTTTCTTCCGCCGCCGGTTCCGGCAATTCCTCGACTTCGGGTTCGTCCGGGATGTCCACCAGCGCGCGGATCTGCGTCTTGCGATGGTAGTCAAAACCGGTGCCCGCCGGAATGATGTGACCCATGATCACGTTTTCCTTGAAGCCGCGCAGGTTGTCAATCTTGGAGCGGGTCGCGGCCTCGGTCAGCACGCGGGTCGTGTCCTGGAAGGACGCGGCGCTCAAAAAGCTGTCGGTTTCCAGCGAAGCCTTGGTGATGCCCAAGAGCACTGGCGAGGCTTCGGCGGGTTTGCCGCCCTTCTTCTCGACAGACTCGTTCTCGGCCTCGAACTCCAGCTTGTCAATCTGTTCGCCCCAGAGGAATTGCGTGTCGCCGGATTCGGTGATGCGAACCTTGCGCAACATCTGCCGGACGATGATCTCGATGTGCTTGTCGTTGATCGTCACGCCCTGGAGACGATAAACTTCCTGCACTTCGCCGACCAAGTGTTCCTGCAATTCCTGCGGCCCGCTGATCTCGAGGATTTCATGCGGATCCACCGGACCTTCGGTGAGCTGCTGGCCTTTCTTGACCATGTCGCCCTTGAAGACGATGACGTGGCGGCCGATCGGGATGAGATGTTCCTCTTCCGTGCCGGTCTGGACATCCTTGACGAGCACGCAGCGCTTGCCGCGCACGCTCGCACCGAAGTCCACGATGCCGTCAATCTTGGAGATTTCCGCCGCGTCTTTCGGACGGCGGGCTTCGAACAATTCGGCCACACGCGGCAGACCGCCGGTGATGTCCTTGGTCTTGGCGCTCTTGCGCGGCGTCTTGGCCATCAGGGTGCCGGCCACAATCTTGTCGCCTTCGTGCAGCACGATGTGCGCGCCGGACGGAATTGGATAGTTGGCCACGACTTCGCCCTTGTCGTCGCTGATGATGATCTGCGGATGCAAGTCTTCCTTGTGGTCAATGATGACCATGGCTTCCTGGCCGGTGGTCTCGTCCATTTCCTGCTTCATCGTCACGCCTTCGATGATGTCATGGAACTTAATTTTGCCGGCCTTTTCGGAGAGAATCGGCACGTTATACGGATCCCACTGGACGAACGTGTCGCCCTTCTTGATCTGCGAGCCGTCCTTGAAGGAGATGACCGCGCCGATGACGATGGTGTGGTTCTCGAGTTCGCGGCCGGTGTCGTCGTGGATGGAAATCGTGCCGTTTTTGTTGAGCACGATGTTGTTGCCGTCCTCCAGTTGAACGACGCGGAGTTCGTTGAAACGAATTTTGCCGTCGTGCTTGGACTTGACCTGCGGCACCTTGAACACCTGCGCCGCCGTGCCGCCGATGTGGAACGTCCGCATCGTGAGCTGCGTGCCGGGTTCGCCGATGGACTGCGCGGCGACGATGCCGACGGCTTCGCCGAGTTTCACCAGCGCGCCGGTCGCAAGGCTTCGGCCGTAGCAATGGATGCAAATGCCGTGCTTGCTTTCGCAAGTGAGCACGGAGCGGATGCGCATCCGGTCAATGGCCGTCGCTTCCAGACGCTTGGCCTTCTCTTCGTCAATCTCCTCGTTCGCGCGGATGAGGAATTCCTTCGGGTTGGTCGGGTTGACCATGTCGTCGCAGGAGAAACGACCCACGATACGGTCGGCCAGCTTGACCACTTCGTCTTCACCTTCATAGACGGCGGAGACCCAAATACCGTTCGTCGTGCCGCAATCCTCTTCCTGCACGATCACGTCCTGCGACACGTCCACGAGCTTGCGCGTCATATAGCCGGAGTCGGCGGTCTTGAGTGCGGTGTCGGCCAGACCTTTGCGCGCACCGTGCGTCGAGATGAAATATTCCAAGACGGACAGACCTTCGCGGAAGTTCGCGAGAATGGGCTTCTCAATGATGTCGCCGCTCGGCTTGGCCATGAGGCCGCGCAAACCGGCGAGCTGACGCACCTGCTGTTTGTTGCCGCGTGCGCCGGAGTCCACCATCAGGTAAACCGGGTTGTATTCCTTCTTGCCCTGGTTCTGTTCGAGCGTCTTGAACATCACGCTGGCGATCTGGTCCGTGCAATGCGTCCAGATGTCCACGATTTTGTTGTAACGTTCGCCCGGCGTGATGACACCCTTGCGATACTGCTTCTCGACTTCGCCAATCTGCTTGTGCGCGCCTTCGATTTCCTGGTCGCGTTCCTTCGGGATGATCATGTCGTCAATGCCGATGGAAACGCCGGACTTGGTCGCCTCGCGGAAACCGAGCTGCTTGAGCTTGTCGAGCATGATCACGGTTTTCTCGTGACCGGCAAATTTGTAGCACTTCCAAATCAAGTCGCCGAGCTGGCTCTTGCCGGCGGAACGGTTATAGAAGCCTAGTTCTTCGGGCCAAATTTCGCTGAACAACACGCGGCCGACGGTCGTCTCGATGATTTTTTTGGTCGCGTCGCCATAGACGGTCTTGCGGCCAAAATCAGGATTCGCCAGCCGGATGCGGTCGTGCGTTTTCATCGCGCCGTCGTCGTAGGCGAACTGAACTTCTTCCTTCGTGCCAAACAACGGCAGTTCGTTTGAATTCGCCGGCGCAGCCTTGCGCGGTTCGGCAGTGACATAATAGCAGCCGAGCGTGATGTCCTGCGTCGGCGTGATGATCGGCTTGCCGGACGAGGGTGAAAAGATGTTGTTCGTCGCCATCATGAGCAAACGCGCTTCCATCTGCGCCTCGACGGACAACGGGACGTGAACGGCCATCTGGTCGCCGTCAAAGTCGGCGTTGTAGGCGGTGCAGACCAGCGGATGAATACGAATCGCTTCGCCTTCAATCAGCATCGGTTCGAATGCCTGCACGGACAGCCGGTGCAACGTCGGCGCGCGGTTGAGCAGCACCGGATGACCTTTCGTCACTTCTTCCAAAACGTCCCACACTTCCTTCGTCTGGCGCTCGATCATTTTCTTCGCGCTACGAACGGTGTGAACGTAGCCCAGCTCTTTCAAGCGGCGGATGATGAACGGCTCGAACAAAACGAGCGCCATCTTCTTCGGCAGACCGCACTGGTTCAACTTCAGTTCCGGCCCGATCACGATGACGGAACGGCCTGAATAGTCCACGCGCTTGCCGAGCAAATTCTGGCGGAAGCGTCCGCCCTTGCCCTTGAGCATGTCGCTCAAAGATTTCAGCGAGCGGTTGCCCGCGCCGGTGACCGGACGACCGTGACGACCGTTGTCGAACAACGCGTCCACGGCTTCCTGCAACATGCGCTTTTCGTTGCGGATGATGACCTCCGGCGTCTTGAGTTGGAGCAGCGTGCGCAGACGGTTGTTCCGGTTGATAACGCGCCGGTAAAGATCGTTCAAATCGGAGGTCGCAAAACGTCCGCCTTCGAGCGGGACGAGCGGGCGCAAGTCCGGCGGAATCACCGGCAGCACCGTGAGAATCATCCATTCCGGACGGCTCTTCGACGAATGCAAACCCTGCAACAGCTTGATGCGTTTCGCCAATTTTTTGCGGATCTGCTTGCTCTTGGTTTCCGTCATGGCGCGTTCCAATTCATGCGCACCCTTGACCAAGTCCACACGCTCCAGCGCTTCGCGCACGGCTTCCGCGCCCATCTTGGCGACGAACGCTTCCGCGCCGTAAGTTTCGCGCGCCTCGCGGCATTCGAGTTCACTCAACAATTGATTCTGCTTGAGCGGCGTGTTGCCGGGATCAATCACGAGATAATCCTCGTAATAAATCACGCGTTCCAAATGGCGCGCCGTCATGTCCAGCGCCAGGCCGATGCGCGAGGGCATGCACTTGAAGAACCAGATATGGCACGTCGGCACGGCCAGTTCGATGTGGCCCATGCGTTCGCGGCGGACGCGCGCCAGCGTCACTTCGACGCCGCAACGGTCGCAGACGATGCCGCGGTGCTTGATGCGCTTATATTTGCCGCAGGAACATTCCCAGTCCTTGACAGGACCAAAAATGCGTTCGCAGAAAAGGCCGCCCTTTTCCGGCTTGAACGTGCGGTAATTGATGGTCTCGGGATTCTTGACTTCGCCCTTGCTCCAGGAACGGATGGCGTCGGGCGACGCGAGCGTGATCCCGATGTAATCCACCTGGTTGACTTTTTCCAAGCCCAGCAACTCACGGGCATTTTCTTTTGAACTAGTCATAAATAATTTTTTTATTCCGTGGTCAAAGCCGCAACCGCCTGGCTGTTGTCAGTTGGATGTTCCGCCGGGTTGGTGTAGCCGACCTTCACATCGAGGCCGAGCGACTGCATTTCCTTCACGAGCACGTTGAACGATTCCGGGATGCCGGCTTCGAGCGAATTGTCGCCCTTCACGATGCTCTCGTAGATGCGCGTGCGGCCCTGCACGTCGTCGGACTTCACGGTCAGGAGCTCCTGCAACGTGTAAGCCGCGCCGTAGGCTTCCATCGCCCACACTTCCATTTCGCCGAAGCGCTGGCCGCCGTATTGCGCCTTGCCGCCCAGCGGCTGCTGGGTGACGAGCGAATACGGGCCGACGGCGCGGGCGTGAATCTTGTCCGCGACCAAGTGGCCGAGCTTCAGCATGTAGATGTAGCCGACGACAATCTCCTGGTCGAACTGTTCGCCAGTGCGTCCGTCAATGAGATGCGTCTTGGCATGTTCCGGCAGACCGGCCTGCTTGAGGTAGCCGCGAATTTCCTTTTCTTTCATGCCGTCGAACACCGGCGTGGCGAACTTCAAGCCGAGCAGCTTCGCCGCCCAACCCAAGTGCGTTTCCAAAACCTGTCCGACGTTCATACGGCTCGGCACGCCCAGCGGATTCAAAACGATCTCCACCGGCGTTCCGTCCGCGAGATACGGCATGTCCTCTTCTTTAACAATCTTGGCGACGACACCTTTGTTACCGTGACGTCCGGCCATTTTGTCACCGACGGACAACTTGCGCTTCGACGCGATGTAAACCTTCACCGACTTGACGATGCCCGCCTCAATGCCTTCACCGGCATCGGCGCGTTCCATCTCCTCGTCGTATTGCATCTGCAAATCGTCGAACTTCTTTTTGAACTGCCCGATGATTTCCGTGATCTTGTTGCGGATCGGCGACGGATCAATCTCGATGCGGTCATAGACCGTCGCGAGCTTGCGCAGCAGCGTCTTCGTGATCTTGCGGTTGGCCGGAATGATGATCTCGCCGGTCTCGCTGTTCACCACGTCGAGCGGGATTTTTTCGCCGAGCAAAATGTTGCTCAACGCTTCCGTCAACTGATCCTGCAGCTCGTTCAATTTCTTCTGGTGATCGGCTTCAATCTGCTTCGTGTGGCGTTTTTCCTCACTTGAAGCGGATTTGGTCGTGCGTTCACCGTCCTTCTTGGACGAAACTTTCACATCCATGACGATGCCGTAAGTTCCCGACGGAACCTTAAGCGAAGTATCCTTCACGTCCGCGGCCTTTTCACCAAAGATGGCGCGGAGCAAACGTTCTTCCGGCGCGAGTTCGGTTTCGGACTTTGGCGTGATTTTGCCGACGAGGATGTCGCCGGGCTTCACTTCCGCGCCGATGCGGATGACGCCGTCGGTGCCGAGGTTCTTCAACGCCTCATCGCCGAGGTTCGGGATGTCGCGCGTGATTTCTTCCGGTCCGAGCTTGGTGTCGCGGGCCGCCACTTCAAATTCATCAATGTGTATCGAGGTGAAAATGTCTTCCTTGACGATCTTCTCGCTGATGAGAATGGCGTCCTCGAAGTTGTAACCGTTCCACGGCATGAACGCCACGAGCACGTTGCGGCCGAGCGCGAGCTCGCCGCCCTGCGTGCAGGGACCGTCGGCCAGCACCTGGCCTTTTTTGATGTGGTCGCCCTTCTCCACCAGAATTTTCTGGTTGATGCAGGTCGCCGCATTTGAGCGCATGAACTTGCGGACGGGATAAACGGAAACGCCGTTCTCCGGGTCGTGCTTAATTTTCTTTTTGCCTTCGGGCAATTTGCCGTCTTCGGTGATGATGATCTGGCTGCCGGTGACGGACGCGACCTTGCCGGATTCTTCCGACACCAGCACGGCGCGGGAATCGCGGGCGACGCGTTCTTCCATGCCGGTGGCGACGAGCGGCGCCTCGGTGACGAGGAGCGGCACGGCCTGGCGTTGCATGTTGGAACCCATCAGCGCGCGGTTCGCGTCGTCGTGTTCCAAGAACGGAATCAGCGACGCCGCAATCGAAACAAGCTGCTTCGGCGAAACGTCCATGAAATCCACCTTCGCGGGTTCCACGTCAATGAATTCGCCGCGCTGGCGGCAGACCACGCGGTCTGTCGTGAAATGACCTTTGTCATCAATCGGCGAATTCGCCTGCGCCACGATGAACTGTTCCTCGCGGTCGGCGGTCAGGTATTCAATTTTTTCGGTGACCTTGCCGTGGTCCACCTTGCGATACGGCGTTTCAAGAAAACCGAATTCGTTGATGCGCGCAAAGGTCGCGAGCGACGCAATGAGGCCGATGTTCGGGCCTTCAGGCGTTTCGATTGGACAAATGCGGCCGTAATGCGACGGATGCACGTCACGGACTTCAAAGCCCGCGCGGTCACGGCTCAAACCACCCGGCCCGAGAGCCGACAAGCGGCGTTTATGCGTGAGTTCAGCGAGCGGATTAATTTGATCCATGAACTGCGACAACTGGCTGCGGCCAAAGAAATCGCGGATCACGGCGGAGAGCGCCTTCGGATTGATGAGCTTCTGCGGCATCATCTGTTCAATGCTCTGGTCAAACAACGTCATGCGTTCCTTGACGAGGCGTTCGGTGCGCGCGAGACCGACGCGGCACTGGTTGGAGAGCAATTCCCCGACCGTGCGGATGCGGCGGCTGCCGAGATGGTCAATGTCGTCCACGCTGCCTTCGCCCTTTTTGAGGCGGAGCAGATACTTCGTCGCGGCAACTAAATCATCCTTCGTCAGAATGCGCGATTCTTCCTTGTCCTTGAGGCCGAGCTTCTGATTGATCTTGTAACGACCGACGCGGCCCAAATCGTAGCGCTTCGGATCAAAGAACAGACGTTTGAGCAACGCACGCGCGTTCGCGGCCGTGGGCGGATCGCCAGGGCGCAAGCGGCGGTAAATATCCTTCAACGCCTCTTCCTCGTTTTTCGCCGGATCTTTCTTGAGGCATTTGATCATGACGCCTTCGTCCACCGAAGTGTCCACGACCTTGATCTTGGTGATGCCGAGTTCGGCGATCTGCTTGACGACCGCCTTTGACAGCGGCTCAAACGCGCGTGCCACGACGAGACCTTTTTCCTCGTCGGTCGCGTCATGGATCAAAACGCGGTTTGGCAAATCTTCGAGCTTCTCGGCTTCCTTGATCGTGAGTTCTTCGATGTCGTAAAACAGCTTGAGAATTTCCTCGTCCGAGCCGCGGGTCTTCTCGCCGTTGTCCTTGCTCTTCATGTTGATGGTGCTTTCAACATCCAAGAAGGACAGCGCGCGGAACAGTGTCGTCGTCAAAAATTTCCGGCGGCGTTTTTTGCGGTCGAGATAAACGTAAAGCAAATCGCTCGTGTCAAACTGCGCCTCATACCAGGAACCGCGGTCGGGAATGACGCGGAAGCTGTGCAGCAATTTCCCATTCGGATGCTGGGTCGCTTCAAACGCGATGCCAGGCGAGCGGTGCAATTGTGAAACGACCACGCGTTCCGCGCCATTGATGCAGAACGTGCCCTGCGGCGTCATCAGCGGCAGTTCGCCCATGAACACCTTTTCTTCCTTGCCGCCTTTGCCCTCTTCCTTGAGCACAAAGGTGACGTAAAGCGGGGCGCCGTAGGTCAGGCCTTCGCGCAGGCATTCCAGCCAGTCGAGCTTGGGCGCGCCAACCTCGTAGGATTTGTATTCCAGCTTGCATTTGCCGTCGTAGCTCTCAATGGGAAACACTTCGTGAAACACCGACTCAAGGCCGGCGCTTCGGTCGCGTTTTCCGTGGGCGTCGGCTTGCAGGAACTCCTTGTAGGAATTCGTCTGCAATTCGATCATGTTCGGCGGAACAACGATCTCTTTGATTTTGCCGAAGTTGATTCTTTCAGTGGCTCGCGATGGCATTTGGACTTTCTGGTTTGGCCCGGCAACAGCGCCGGACCGGTAAATTTACTTAACGACACAAGGCAAGGCCGTCGCGTTCAACGACGAACTTGCCAATACTAAACCTGTTTTGACCGACCCGATTTGATGACTCAAAATTCAAAAAACTGCACCCGCCGTTTGGCGGGAAAGGGGCAACGGCAAAACGCCGCCGCCCCGTTAATTCCACAATTACTTGACTTCCACTTTCGCGCCGGCTTCTTCCAGCTTCTTCTTGGCGGCGTCAGAGTCAGCCTTGTTCGCGCCTTCCAGCACGGGCTTCGGAGCGCCTTCGACCAGCGCCTTGGCTTCCGCCAGGCCGAGGCCGGCCTTGATTTCGCGCACGGCCTTAATGGCCGCGATTTTCTTGTCCGCCGGAGCGGAGACGAGGATCACGTCAAACGTGTCCTTCGCTTCGGCAGGCGCGGCAGCACCAGCGGCAGCGCCACCGGCAGTAGCCACCGCGACGGGCGCGGCGGCAGAAACGCCCCACTTGGTTTCCAGTTGTTTCACGAGGTCGGCGGCTTCCAAGACCGTCAACTTGCTCAATTCTTCCACGATGTTTGCGATGTCAGCCATATTACTTTTCTTTCTGTCGTCTCGTCGTCCGCCTCAGCCTCGGCGAATTTCAGTCCACGGCCCGTGAACCGACGATTTACGTTGTTGTTTGTTTGTTCCTCCGGTTTGAAACTTAAAATCGCAAACCGGAAATTGTTTATGCTTTTTCGGATTTCGCCTTGATGACCTGCGCCAGCTGGACGGCCGGCGTGTTGATCAACGTCGCCAGCTTCGTCGCCGGAGCGGCGAGCAGACCGAGAATCTTCGCGCGCAGCACGTCGAGGCTCGGCAAATCCGCCAGAGCGATGATGCCTGCTTCTTCCAAGCGCTGGTTGTTCAAGAAGCCGAATTTAATTTTCAGTTTGTCAAACTCCGCGCCGAAATTTTTCAGCGCCTTCGCGGCGGCCGAAATGTCCTTCTGCCCGGTCACCACGGCCAACTGGCCGGCGAGCGAGCCGTTCAAATCCGCCACGCCGGCTTCCTTCGCCGCCACTCGGAAAACGGAATTTTTCACGACGTGAACTTCCGCGCCCGCCGTTTTCAGGCGTTTCCGCAGCTCGGTCAAATGGGCGACCTTGAGGCCTTGATAGCCGACCACGATGAAGAACGGCGAGGCGTTCAACCGTGTGGCATATTCCTTCGTCAATAATTGTTTTTCAGCACGCATGGGAAAAATTTGGTTAATTGTTTGCGAATTCGCGGATGTCCACACGCACCGGCGGGCTCATCGTTGCCGACAGCGTGCATGAATTGATGAACGTGCCCTTGACGCTCACCGGGCGCGCCTTGGCGATGGCTTCGATGACCGCGCGGGCGTTTTCTTCAATTTGTTCCGGCTTGAACGAAGCCTTGCCCACGATGACATGAACATTTCCGGCCTTGTCCGTCTTGAATTCAACACGACCGGCTTTGACTTCCTTCACAGCCTTGGCCGTGTCTTCCGTCACGGTGCCGGTTTTCGGATTCGGCATGAGGCCGCGCGGTCCGAGCACCTTGCCCAGCTTGCGGACTTCGATCATCGCTTCCGGCGTGGCGATCGCCACGTCAAAATCGGTCCAGCCGCTCACGCACTTGGCGATCATGTCCTCGAAGCCGACGTTTTCCGCGCCGGCGGCCTTCGCGGCGTCCGCCGCGTTGCCTTTGGCGAAAACCAGGACGCGCACCGTCTTGCCGCTGCCGTGAGGCAACGGAACCGTGCCGCGAACCATCTGGTCGGACTGCTTCGGATCCACGCCGAGGCGGAACGCGAGATCAATGGTCTCGTTAAATTTTGCTTTCGGGAACTTGGCGAGAACGCCGACGGCGTCCTTCAGCGGATACGTTTTCTTCGCATCCACCACTTCGAGTGCTTTCTTGAATCGTTTACTGGGCATTTTGTTTTGTGCGGTGCAAGCGAGCTTTCGGCTCTCCCGCGGTTTATGTTATTTCTCAACCGACAACTTCGATTCCCATGCTGCGCGCGGTGCCGGAGATGATCCGGACGGCGGCGTCTTCGTTGGAATAATTCATGTCCTTGGACTTGATCTTGATGATGTCCAGGATTTGCTTGCGCGTCACCTTGCCGACCTTGTCCTTGTTTGGCACTTTCGATCCGGCGGTGATTCCGGCGGCCTTTTTCAAAAGGATCGAAGCCGGCGGCGACTTGGTGATGAACGTGAACGACTTGTCCTGGTAAACGGTGATGACGACGGGAATCACCATGCCGGCGTCGTTTTTGGTCGCCGCGTTGAATTCCTTGCAGAACGCCATGATGTTGACGCCGTGCTGGCCGAGCGACGGGCCGACGGGCGGCGCGGGATTGGCCTGGCCGGCGGCAATCTGCAACTTGATGTATCCTGTAATTTTCTTTGCCATAAAAATGTTTAAGCTTTTTCGATCTGCCAGTATTCCAGTTCCACCGGCGTGTTGCGTCCGAAAATGTTGACGGTGACTTTCAGCTTGCCGCGTTCGGGATCAATCTCCTCGATCACGCCGCTGAAATTCAGGAACGGCCCGTTGTTGATCTTGACCGTTTCGCCGACTTCAAAATTGACCTTCGGTTTTTCAGTCTCTTCCGACGCGGAAATCTGTGTCTTGATTGCCTCGACTTCGGCCGCCGGCGTCGGCACCGGCGGTTCGCCGCCGACAAACCCGATCACGCCCTGCGTTTCCTTGATGAAATACCACGGCGCCTCGATGATCCGGTTGTTCTCGTCCAGCAGCACCATGTCCACAAACACGTAGCCCGGCCACAATTTCCGGTTGGACACCGTCTTCTTCTGATTGCGCACCTCGACAACTTTTTCGATCGGCACCAGGACTTCCTTGACGTAGTCCTGCATCTCGTCGGTCTTGATGCGCTTCTCGATGCTGTCCTTGACCTTGTTTTCCTGGCCGGACAGCGTCTGGATGATGAACCATTGATTGCGCATGATCAGAGCCTGATGAAAAAGACGTTCATGATGAAGTCCACCCCGACGGTGAACAGCCCCAAAATCGCGATCGAAACCATGACCAGCGCGGTGGAACCTTTCAGTTCTTCCCAGCTCGGCCACGAGCATTTTTTAAGCTCCTCGCGCGTTTCCTGAAAATAGATGGCCAGGCGACGAATATGTCCCTGCCACCACAGGAGGCCGAAGAGCGCCCCGATGATGACCACCCATACTAAGATTTTTGTCAGATCGTTCACAATTTTTTCCTAACTTGCCGAGCCCTGGTTCCGCGTATTTTCCACTCTCGCGTCCACCCAGCGAAAGCTGGCGGAGAGGGAGGGATTCGAACCCCCGTTGAGCTTTCGCCCAAAGCGGTTTTCAAGACCGCCGCGATAGACCACTCTGCCACCTCTCCGAGGTGGTTGATAGTCCTTGGTTGATAGTTGACAGTCGTCTCCGCCGCGCTTTTCTCTTCAACTATCAACTCTCATCTATCAACTAAACCTGGCACGGCGTGTAGGACTTGAACCTACAACCAACGGTTTTGGAGACCGCTACTCTACCAATTGAGCTAACGCCGTGTCCGTTCAAACCGTTTCATTTTTGGACGAAAAGGGAGCCGGGGTGTTCAATCCCCAGCTCCCGTGCTTCAAACTCCATTAAGCAATGACTTCCGTAACGATGCCCGAACCGATGGTTCGGCCACCTTCACGGATGGCGAACTTCAAGCCCTTGTCCATGGCGACGGTCTTCTGCAGCTCGACTTCCACCGTGACGTTGTCGCCGGGCATGACCATCTCGACGCCGGTCGGCAGCGTGAGCGTGCCGGTCACGTCCGAGGTGCGGAAATAAAATTGCGGACGGTAGTTGGTGAAGAACGGCGTGTGGCGGCCACCTTCATCCTTGGTCAAAACATAGACTTCCGCCTTGAACTTCGTGTGCGGCTTGATGGTGCCGGGCTTGGCCAGAACCATGCCACGTTCCACTTCTTCCTTCTTGGTGCCGCGCAGCAGCACGCCGACGTTGTCGCCCGCACTCGCCGAATCCAGCAGCTTGCGGAACATTTCAATGTCGGTCGCCACCGTCTTGCGGGTGTCCTTCAAGCCGACGATTTCGACTTCTTCCATCTTCTTGAGCACACCGCGCTCCACACGACCGGTCACGACCGTGCCGCGACCTTCGATGTTGAACACGTCCTCGACGCACATCAAAAACGGTTTGTCCACTTCGCGCTGGGGCAGCGGAATGAAAGAGTCAATCGCGTCCATCAATTCTTGGATCGCCTTCTCGCCTTCCGGCTTGTCCGCCATTGCCGCCGCGGAACTGCCGCGCACGACTGGCGTCTTGTCGCCGGGGAAACCATACTTGGTGAGCAGGTCGCGGATTTCCATTTCGACGAGGTCGAGCAGTTCCTTGTCGTCCACGAGGTCAATCTTGTTCAGGAACACCACGATGGCCGGCACGCCGACCTGGCGGGCGAGCAAAATGTGTTCGCGCGTCTGCGGCATCGGGCCGTCGGCGGCGCTGACGACGAGGATCGCGCCGTCCATCTGTGCCGCGCCGGTGATCATGTTCTTCACATAATCCGCGTGGCCAGGGCAGTCAACGTGCGCGTAGTGGCGCGCCGCGCTCTCGTATTCGACGTGCGAGACGGCGATGGTGACGGTTTTGTTTTCGTCGCGCACCGTGCCGCCCTTGGTGATGTCCGCATAAGAAATGGGTTTGGCCAGACCTTTTTTGCTTTGGGTGTGGACAATTGCCGCGGTCAAGGTGGATTTGCCGTGGTCAACGTGACCAATCGTGCCGACGTTGACGTGCGGTTTCGTTCTTTGAAATTGCTCTTTAGCCATTTTATTCTCCTGCGTTAATGTTTCGTTCGTTGCCCGTTTCGTTTTTTAATGGAGCCCATGATCAGGATTGAACTGATGACCTCGTCCTTACCAAGGACGTGCTCTACCAACTGAGCTACATGGGCGCACTCGAATCATAGTCCAGCCTGATAGCAAAGCGCAAAACGACAAAAAACCAATCCCCTCACCCATTTTCGTTTGAAAATCGAGGGGCAATCGGCTGCTTGACTTTTTACGGACTTGCTACGCCGGATAAATTATGAAACGAGGACTTTCTTGTCAACACACAATTTAATTTTTTCTGGGCAGCCAAATCAAGCCTGTTTTTGACGTTTCATGGCCAGGATTTTCCGCGCCCGGTCCAGCGACGCATCCATGTCGCCGCAAATGTTCTCCATGCCCAGCCGGTCAATGAACCCGGCGCGCGTCAGCGCGAACAACGGCTGCGAATGCGGCGCGCAAAGGATCAATTGTTTTTTGTGCTTCTTTAATTTTTCAAACAAGTCCTCCAGCGCGTCCAGCCCGGTCGCATCCAGCGCCAGCGCGTCGCGCATCCGCAAGATTAAAACCTCGGGCAATTCTCCGCGCAGCGACGATTCCAGCTTGTCCGCCGCTCCGAAAAAGAACGCGCCGAAAATGCGGAACACCATGACGCCGTCCGGGATTTTTTTCCCGACCGTTGTCTGCCCCGGCGCATTGCCTTGCGTGACGTCCTCCTCCGCGCTGACATGCGAGGTGTCGGAGAGCCGTTTCACCAGCAACGCCGACGCCAAAATCAGCGACGCGCCCACCGCCGTCGGCAAATCAATGGCGACGGTCAGCGTGAACGCGCACAGGAACACTGCCACGTCGCTTTTCGGCCAGCGCTTCAACCGCACGAATTGATGCCACTCGCCCATCCGCAAAGACACGACCACGAGCACCGCACTCAACGCCGCGAGCGGAATGTTTTTTGCCAGCGGCGCAGCCAGCAGCAGGATGACCAGCAAGGTGAGCGAATGAATGATTCCGGCAACCGGCGTCTGCGCACCGCAGCGGACGTTCGCCGCCGTGCGCGCGATGACGCCGGTCGTCGGCATGCCACCGAAAATTCCGACGGTCACATTCGCGATGCCCTGCGCCATCAATTCCTGATTCGAGTCGTGCCGGTCGTCAATCATGCCGTCCGCCACCACCGCGCAGAGCAACGACTCAATCGCGCCTAGCACCGCCACCGTCATCGCCGACGGCAGCAGCGCGCGCCAGTCATGGATCGTCAGCGACGGCCAGTGCGGCATCGGCAGGCTGCGCGGCATTTCACCGAATGCCGAGCCGAGTGTTTCGATCCCGAATTTTTCATGGAACTGGAAAAACACCGACGCCATCGACGCCAGCAGAATCACCGCGATGGAACCCGGCACGCGCCGCCCGATTTTTTTTGGCCAGAACCAGATCGTCAGCGTTGAGAGCGTTGCCAGTAAAACCGTAGGCCAGTTGGGTTGAAAATTTCCAGACAGTGCAGCAATTTTTTTGGCGAAGTCCGCCGGCAGCGGCTGGCTCAAGCCGAAAAAATCATGAATCTGCGTGCTCATGATAATGATCGCGATGCCGCTCGTAAAACCGGTCACGACGGGAAACGGAATATACCGGATCATCGTGCCGAGCTTGCACGCGCCGAGCGCAAACAAAATCACGCCCGCCATCAGCGCGCAGACCACCAGTCCGTCCGGGCCGTAAACGCGGCCTTCCGGCCCCATCATCACCACGATCGGCGCGAGCAGCGGCACGAACGCGCCCGCCGGCCCGCCGATCTGCACGCGCGAGCCGCCGAAAAGCGAAACCAAAAAGCCGCCGATGATGGCGGTGAAAATGCCGATCTCTGGTTTCAGACCGGAGGCAATCGCCAACGCCATCGCCAGCGGCAGTGCGATAATGCCCACCGTCACACCTGCGACCAGGTCGGCAGAAAATTTCTGCGCTGAATAATCCTTCAGCGTGTCAACCAGTTTGGGCCGGAATGAAAAGGGAATGTTCATTTACCAGATCATCGGAAAAAATTCCTTTGAATACGATTCTGCGAAAGCGACGGCGGAATTCAAATCATTTCGATTTACCAAAATTGGCAGAAACAACGCCTGCATTGTCCGCCACCAGCAACCTCCCGGACGATTCAGGCGCGCGGATGGGCCGCGTCGTAGGCCTTCTTCAACCGCTCCGTTGTGACATGCGTGTAAATCTGCGTCGTGATGAGGTGCGCGTGGCCAAGCAGTTCCTGAACGCTCCGCAAATCCGCGCCGGCATCCAGCAGGTGCGTCGCGTAGCTGTGCCGCAATTTGTGCGGCGTGAGTTTCGGGTCAAGGCCAGCAATCACCAAATAATTTTTCAACCGCCGCGACAATTGCAGCGGCGAAAGCGGCGCGGCCTTGTTCGTATCCGCGCGGAACACCGGCTGAATTCCGACCGGCGGCTCCAGCAATACCGCCCAGTAATTTTGAATCGCCGCCAGCGCTGGCTGACCAACTGGCACCAGCCGCTCTTTTTTTCCCTTGCCGCGAACGCGCACGATTTGTTCGCTGAAATCAATGTCCTCCACGCGCAGGCCGCACAGCTCGCTGATGCGTAGGCCGCACGAATAAATCGTTTCCAGCACCGCAATGTCGCGCAGACAGACCTGCGCCGAAATTGGCCGGCCCGGACCTTTTTTTTGCTTTTGCGTTTCGAGCAATTTTGCCGGCGCAACGAGCAAATCCTCCATCTGCTGTTTTGTCAAAAATCGCGGCAGCCGTTTTTCCAATTTCGGCAGCGACAGGTTTTTGATCGGCAGATTTTCCACGACGCCATGCCGTATGAGAAATTTGAAAAATGTCCGCAGAGCGGAAAACCGGAGCTGCACCGCCGCGCGGCTCAAATTATTTCTTCCAAGAAACCTGACGAAGGCGCGGAAATCGTCGCGCTGGAGTTTTTCCCACGCCGGCGGAGATTTACGTTCGGCCAAATGCCAGCGCGAAAACTCCGTCAAAGCCTGTTGATAATTCCGCTGCGTGTAAACCGACGCGCCGCGGTCCGTGGCGAGGTGCGAGAGAAATTTCCCAATCCATTTGTCGCGGATTTCCGGCTGGCTGATTTGCGGCGCGTCCATCGTTGTGAGCTTATCGAAAATTACACTAAACTCAAAACCGGCTTCAGAAAATCTAAAACCAGCCGCAAAAACTCCTCCGGCTTGTCCGCATGAACCCAGTGACCCACTTCGGCGATGGTTTTGATTTCTGACTGCGGAAACAGTTCGCGAATCAGCGGTTCGTCGGCGTCAGCGATGTAGTTGGATTTGCCGCCGCGAATGAAAAGCGCCGGCTTGGCAAAAGGAGCCAGCGCTGAAACCGGCTGGCGCAAATGAAAATAATTTCCGGAAAGGCCACGCAGGTTGATTTTCCAGATGAATCCACCGGCGGCATCGCGGCCGAGGTTCTTCAGCAGAAACCGGCGGAGAACCAGTTTCGGAATGTCCGGCTCCAGCGCCGTCTCGATTTGCTCACGGGCCTGGAACTTTGACAAATCCAGCGCCAGCAGCGCGGCAATGATCTTCTCGTGCGCCGGCGCGTAGGCGCGCGGCGCCATGTCTGCGACAACCAGTCTGTCAACGCGGCTGGGAAATTGCAGCGTAAACTGCATCGCCGTCTTGCCGCCCATCGAATGGCCGATGACAAACGCGCTTTCGATGCCTCGCGTGACAAAAAACTTTTCCACATCGGATGCCATGAGCGGATAATTCATCTCGTCGCTGTGCGGCGACCGGCCGTGGTTGCGCTGGTCCAGGGCGAAGACTCGAAAATGTTCTTCCAGCCGCAGCGCGATGTGATGCCAGTTGTCCGCCGAGCCGAACAGTCCGTGCAACAGAATGACCGCCCTGCCCTGTCCGGATTCTTTGAAATGAAGTTGCATGGTGGCGTAAAAAATTCGCCGGAGTTTTGTCGGCGGCGCAGCCGGCTGGTTTAATTCACGAGCACCACGGCCACGGAGTCCTGCGATGCTTGAACCACGTCGCCAAATTTCCGGTTGTCGGACAGATTGGCGGGTTTTAGTTTGAGCAATCCGCCCGGCACGGAATCAATCAACGTCTTCGCGCAGGAACTTTTAATGGCATAATTCACATTCTCCGGCGCGATTCCTTCTTTTACGTCTGCTTCCGAAGCCCTTAATGTGGCCGATACAATGCCGACCACGTTGCCGTGCTCATCCAAGAGCGCGCCGCCCGAATTGCCCGGCTGCACCGGCACGCTGATCTGGTAATCATCCGGATTGTCCTGCATTCCGGTGAGACTGCTGATTTCGCCGCGCGTCAGCTTGGGCTGCCAGCCTTGCAAATCAGGTCTGGGAAAACCAATCGTGAAGACGGCTTCGCCCAAACTGACCGTGTTGCTGGAGTCCAGGGGCAGCGAAGAAAATGTGCCGGTCACTTTGAGCAGGGCGACATCCTTGACCGGATCGGATTGGACCAGGTCCGCGTAAAACAATCCGCGCTTGGTGCCCACCTGGATGCTGGCGGCATTGTTGACGACATGAAAACAGGTGAGCAAATAGCCGCTGTCCGTGATAAAAAATCCCGTGCCCACCCGCCTGGCCCGACTTTCGGCGTCGGCGATTTGCTGTTCATGAACTTTTTCCTGGGCCTTTTCGTCGTCGGCCTTCCATTGTGATTGCCACTGACGCTCCGCCTGGTTTTGTTGTTTTTCAAAAGCGGCGGCGTTGGTGGGATTGTAGCCAAACTGTTGCTGCAAGCCGTCGGACAAATCCTTGAACTTGAGCTTTGTGAAACCAAGGCCGCCATCAGCCTGCGCATAGGAAATCACCAGACCGTCAGGAATAATTTTCTGCACCACCACGCCTTTGTAAGCCACTCCCTCGCGCGTGATGATCTGGCCGCCGGCAATCTGCGGCGGATGGTTTGAGCCAGCGGATTGCTGGCCAAAGGCAGCAACCGTCATCAGCACCAGAATCAACCAAATTGACCAGGAACTTTTCATTTCACAAATTTTTTTTCCCCGCAGCTTACTCGCTCTCGTCGTCGCGCGTCGGAAACTCAAACGTGATCTTGCCCTTCTTGTCCATCACCAGAAACGCCGGAAACGGCTTGCCGGATTTGGAGATGAATTTTTCCAGCACGTCGCTCTTTTTGTCCTTGAGAATTTTCGCCGCCTGCACCGCGTCAATCGGCTGCTCCAGAATCGTCTTGCCGATGGACTTGAAGGTGCATCGCTTCTCCGCGCGCTGCGAATTTTCGCAGATGTAGCCGGCCTCGGTGTCAAACACCTGACCGCCGCACTTCGGACATTTGCCCACGACCGATTTGCCAGTGAAATCAATCTTCGGCGGTGGCTCGCCGGTCCGGGTTTTGCCCTTCTTCTCGCGCGGCTTGAACTCGAATCCGGTCTTGCCGTCCTTCACGATGAGGAACGCCTCGAACTTGCGGTTCGTCTTGTTCGAGACAAAACCTTTCAGCAAATCTGTTTTGCCTTCCGCGAGCATTTTCTTCACCTGCTCCGGCGAAATCTCCTGCTGCAAAATGATTTTGCCCGTGCGGAATTTACACGTCTGCTCCGCGCCCGCCTGTTTTTCGCAGACGTAATTCATCCCACCGTCATAGACATTCGCGCCACACGCCGGGCATTTTCCGAGCGGCTCTTTGCCGGTGAAATCAATCGGCGAGGCGCCCGCGCCGTCTTTGCCGCCGTTGCCGAAATCAAATTCCACCTTGTGCTCGGCGGTCATTTTCAAAACCGCCGCGAACGGAAAGCCCTGCTTGCTGCGGAAACCTTGCAGCGGGCCGATGACTTTATCCGTGATGATTTTCTCGACTTCCTCGATCTCAAACATCCGGCTGCACAAAGTTTTCCAGAACGCGAAGTCGCACTTCACGCACTGAAATTGCTTGTAGCGTTCGTGGACTTCGCCGCCGCATTTCGGGCACGGCACTTTCAGCGTGCCGAAGTCGCCGGGAATCGTGTCGTATTCATATTTCTTGGCGCTGTCAACGATGCGGCGCGTCATGTCCGCGATGCCCGCCATGAACTGCGCGCGGCTGACTTTCTTCCGCTGCATTTCCTTCAACTGGAATTCCCAGTCGCCGGTCAGCTCCGGCTTCGTGAGTTCAGGAATGCCGAGGCCGTTCAACAGTTCCATCAATGAAAACGCCTTCGCGGTCGCCTGCAATTCGCGGCCGTTGCGGTGGACGTAATCCTCGTAAATCAAACCTTCAATCGTCGCCGCACGGGTGGCCGGTGTGCCGAGACCTTTCTCGCTCATCGCCTCGCGGAGTTCGTCGTCATCAATCAGTTTGCCCGCACCTTCCATCGCCGAGAGCAGCGTCGCTTCCGAATACCGCGCCGGTGGTTTGGTGACGTTGTCCTTCACCTCGATGTTGCTGGTCTTGACCGTTTCGCCCGGCGACACCGGCGCGAGGCTCGGCGTCTCATCGGAATCCGACTGTTTGCCGTAAACCGTCAGCCAGCCCGGCGAAACCAAAACTTTGCCCGCGCTCTTGAACGGCTCGCCCTCGACGCGCGTGATGCGGTTCGTTTCCAAAAATTCCGCCGCCGGATAAAAAATGGCGAGAAACCGTTTCGTGACGAGGTCGTAAAGTTTCTGCTCCGGCTCGCTCAACGATTTCGGCGCGAGCTGCGTCGGGATGATCGCGAAGTGATCCGACACTTTTGCGTTGTTGAAAATGCGCTTGTTCGGATGCACCCAGCCGCTTTTCAAAATCTGGTCGGCGAAGGCCGAATACCCCGTCACGCCTTCGAGCATCGTGAGCGTGTTCTTCACCGTCGGAATGTAATCTTCCGGCAACGCGCGTGAATCCGTTCTCGGATACGTCAGCACCTTGTGTTTTTCGTAAAGCGCCTGCGCCAGGCCGAGCGTGTTCTTGGCGCTGAAACCGAAGCGCGAGTTCGCATCGCGCTGCAAGCTCGTCAAATCGTAAAGCAACGGCGACATCGAAGTCGTCGGCTTGCTTTCTTCGGTGACGATGCCGGGCTTGCCGAGGCATTTCGTGCGAATCTCCTCCGCCTTGGCCTTGTCCCAGACGCGCTCGGCGCGAAGCTGTTCGTCGTCATCGGACTTGGAAAATTTTTCATCAAACCAGCGGCCGGTGTAATTCCCGGCGGCGCAGTCAAACGTGCCGAGGACTTCCCAGAAATCGCGCGGCACGAACTTGCGGATCTTCGCCTCGCGCTCCACGAGAATCGCCAGCGTCGGCGTTTGCACGCGGCCCACCGTCGTCTTGAAAAAACCGCCGAGCTTGGAGTTGAACGCCGTCATCGCGCGCGTGCCGTTGATGCCCACAAGCCAGTCGGCCTCGCTGCGGCTCATCGCGGCGTCCGAGAGCGGCTGCATGGATTCATCGCTCTTGAGCTGGGCGAAGCCTTCGCGGATGGCGGCGGGCGTCATGGATTGCAGCCAGAGCCGCTGGATGGGCTGCGGCGCCTTCGTGTAGCGGACGATGTTGCGGAAAATCAATTCCCCCTCGCGCCCGGCGTCGCAGGCATTGATGAGCGAGGTGACGTCTTTGCGCTTGATGAGCTTGGTGACGGCCCGCAGGCGCGGCGCGGTCTTCTCGATCGGCTCCAGATCGAAGTGCGGCGGGATGACCGGCAGGCACTTGAACGTCCACTTGCCGCGCGCGGCCTCGACGCCCTCCGGCGGCACGATGGTGAGCAAATGACCGACGGCCGACGAGATGACATACTCGTCGTTCTCGAAGTAATCGTCGTGCTTTTGAAACTTGCCGAGCGCCTTGCTGATGTCGCTGGCGACGGACGGTTTTTCCGCGATGATGAGTGCTTTACCCATTTGATGCGCCGCAACCTTGCGGAGAAATTTCCTTTTGTCAACCCTCGCGAGAAAATTTGTAGCCCATCTATCGCGATGAAACATCAAGGGAACGACAGAAAATTAAGGGCTAAGAACTGCTCGGTAAAATTGCTGGTTGGCTGGCAAGTTGTTTGTGTAAGTCCAGCGGCTGGCCGTCAAAGTATTCGTCACAATCGGCGTCCAGCTTTGAAGGTTGCTCGAAGTTTGAAGCGCAATCTTTTGACCTGAAAGGCCATTTACTCCGACGATAAACTGCGTGCCACCAGATTTCTGGATGTCCAGTGTCGGCGGTTGCTGGCTGGAAATAATGGTGACCAATTCAGGCGTGTAGAGATAGCGAGTGCGGATTCCGTCGCTGATTTTTGCGTAAATCGAGTAAGTGCCCGGCGCAACATTCGTGGTAGCCAAGCCAAGATTGGAATAATAGTTGACGGAACCTGTCCCTGAAGCCGGCGGATGCCCCGAAAGGATGAAGATGCTATTTGAATTGTAAGGATTAAAGTCTTGGTCAAAATAAATCTGCATTGTCAGATTGGAGGAGCCGCCGTATTGGTAATACAATTTTGTGCTGATTATATTACTTTGCACAACAACATTGGTTCCGGTAATGTTGAATTTAATAATATTCGGCCAGTTGCCATTGTTTGAGGCCAATGTTGTGCGATTTGGATTCAAAGTCCCAGCTCCCAAGTCCCAATACTGATTGTAGCCGTCAACGATGGCAGGATAGCCTGAGCCGACTGGCTCAACAGTGCTCATACGATTTCCACGGCCAATTAAACTGTAGAGAAAGCCAGAATTTATCCCGTAATTCTCATAAGAAAACCACCAATTTGATCGCTCTGTGCTGGTAATATATGGATTTGAAGGGTCTCCATCGGTGGCTGGGTTATCAAAATCAAGCGTGCCATGATACCAAAGATGAACATTTGAATGATAGGGTGACGTTGAACTTGTATTATTATAGCCGCCCGAAAGATTGTATAGCTGACGATTGTAAGCACCATTTACCCACTCACCATCAGGGTCGATCAAAATTCCAATATCTTGCCAGTAATTGTCGTGAAAAAGCACATTTTGATAGGTATTCACTGCCGAAGCATCGACCTGCAAAACTGGAAAATCATTATTCCCATCGTTGTTCAGAGGGTGCGGATCAAGCGTCGTCAAATGATCCACCCAAACACCATTCGTTCCCAAGATGCGGCTGATCTCAGTCACAAGGGAACCACCGCGGCTGTGACCAATCATGTGAATTGGAAATTCCACCAAAGCATGACCGCCTAAATCTGAAATGCTGTTAGTCTGGAGAAAAACCCAGCTTGCCGCCACCGCGACGTTATAGGTGCTGATGTCATAAGGAGCAGAAAACCCTCCCGCCATCTGACTCCAATCCAGTTTGACGATGATTTCACCAGATTGTGTGTTCGTTGGCGTTACGCCAGCGACGCGCGACCATTGGTAATAAATACTGGTGCCATCGGTTGTAAGTGTAATTGTGTAAGTGGTCGAATTCGTTCCTGGAAAGTAAGGATAATTGGTTATCTGGTTTGCCATTCCGGTAATCCAACCATTCACATCACCGCTGTAACCATGCGTGATAATTGTCACGCCAGCAGCATTGGAATTAACAACGAAGAAACACGACAGAATAGTTGCCAAGATTATTTTCATTCTAGTCTGGATTTTCTGATTAACCGCAAGGTTCGCTAATTTCGAACTTGTGTCGAGAATTTTTACCAAAAAAGCGGCCTCCGTGGTGGAGGCCGTTCGTGCTTCGGCAATTTTAATTGCCCGGCGGCACCGGCACGGACAGGTTGCGGCAGATGGAGCGCGCCAGAAACTTTTTGATTTCGTTGTGGCGGGGAATGGCTTCCTTGCGCCCGGTCTGCGGGTTGCTCCAGATGGAGTGACTGCCGCCCTCGCGAACCGGCACGCAGCCGTGTTCCTGAAGATGGCCGAGCAACGCCCGCCGTTTCATGCCAGCACCAGTTCGGTCGTCTCCGCCTGCGGATCGAGCCGGAATACTTCGGCGCGTTCGGTGTCCAGCAGGAGCTGGATGGCCTCCTTGAGGTTGCCCAGACATTCCTCGCGGGTCTCGCCCTGGCCGTTCGCGCCGGGAACTTCCAGGCAGGTCGCCCAAAATCCGCCCTCGTCCGGTTCGCCCTTGTGAACAATGGCTGTGAATTGTTTCATGGCCATATCTATAAACCAGTTTGCCGTGGAAGAAAAATGGTTTTATTTCGCCGGGGTCGCCGCCGCCGGTGCGGGTGTCGGCGGGGTGCCGTTGCCGCTGGTGCTGGCGGGCGGAAACGTGTTCAGCCGGAACTGGTCGCGGATGCCGGCGTTGGCGGGAACGCTGGCGGGCCATTGCAGGTCGGCGGCGTTCTGGATGGTGAGCAGATGTTCGTAGAGGTTGGCGGCATCGGTGTTCTTCGTGGTGGTGGTCACCTTGGCCCCGCCCTTGGCGGCCTGCTGCGCCACGTCGCCGCTGGTGAATCCGGCGCGGGCGGCCACAAACGCCGTGGTCTCGGCGGCGGTCCAGCCCCGCGTTTGCATCATGGCCTGGTTGACCGGGTTTTGCAGGGAGGCGATGATGATGTCGGCGCGGGCCAGGATGGAGCCGAGGTCGTGCGGGGTGTTGACGCCCACCTGAAATTCCTGGTGCAGCTTCACGTCCTGTCCGGCAAAGGCGAGCCGGGCGGTCTTGCGCGCCTGGTTCATCCAATGTTGCAGGATTTCCAGCGCGGCATGCTGGGCGGGGGTGAGGTTGCCGAGTTCGCCGTGCGCGCTCTTCTGGCTGGTGAGGTCGGTGGTGACCTTGGTGAGCGCGGTGGTGGTGTCGGTGAGGTAACTCGCGGGCAGACGCGTCGCGACCGGTGGATTCGCCGCCGCAGCGGCGGTGATGAGTTGGCCATTATGAGTCAGGATGGCGGTGGGGAAGTGCGGTATGTGAGTGCTCATAAAGTTTAGTTAAATGAAATTTGTGTTTGAATGTAAATACTAATCTTTTTAATGGAAAACATTAGGGAATAATGTGGCGATAAGGTGCGCCGTTTCAGCCACGGAGTGGCGGCAGATAGTAGCCCACGGCTTAAGCCGTGGGATTGGTTTTTGGTCAACCGGAAGCCCCGGAGGGGCGACAGAAAGCAGCCATCCGCCCGCTTCCGTTCTTTCGCCCCGCCGGGGCTTGAAGCATTTGGCCTTGGTTCCCACGGTTGACACCGTGGGCTATTGTCTGCCGCTGCTTCGCAGCTATAAAAACCCACAAATAGCTCATAAAAAGCAGCTTGGGATAAATTCTAGGCCTCACAGGATTTCGCGGGAACCGTTCAGGACTTCGCGGGAACGACCTGGGATTTCGCGGGAGCCACTCAGGACTTCGCGGGAACGATGCAGGACTTTGCGGGAGGCACCTGGGATTTCGCGGGAAGAGGTCAGGACTTCGCGGGAGGCGTCCGGGACTTTGCGGGAACGACCCAGGATTTCGCGGGAGAGGTTCAGGACTTTGCGGGAGCCACCTGGGATTTTGCGGGAGCAGGTCAGGATTTCACGGGAACGAGCCGGGACTTTGCGGGAGGGGTTCAGGATTTCGCGGGACAGGATTATTCCACGGAGTAAATTGACATGCGCAACGGATTTTGCGGAAATGTCGCGCAATCCAATCACCATGACGACGCCAAACCAGACCATTTCCACCGAATCACTGCAACACGAGGGCCGCACGTTCCCGCCATCGCCGGAAGTCGTGCAGCACGCGCTCATCAACGCCGCGCAATACGACGCGCTGTATCAGCGCTCCCTCCGTGAGCCGGAGAAATTTTGGTTGGAACAGGCGCAGGCGCTGGCGTGGTTCAAGGCGCCGAAGCACGCGCGCAAATTCAACTGGGACACCGCCGCGCGCAAGATCGAGCACACCTGGTTTGACGACGGCCAGCTCAACGTCACGGTGAACTGCCTCGACCGCCATCTCAAGACGCGCGGCAATCAGACCGCCATCATCTGGCAGGGCGAAGTGGAGGAGGACGTGAAGCGCATCACCTACGCGGAACTGCACGCGGAGGTCTGCAAGTTCGCGAATGTCCTGAAATCGCTCGGCATCCAGAAGGGCGACCGCGTGGCGATCTACATGCCGATGATTCCCGAGGCCGCCGTGGCCATGCTCGGCTGCGCGCGCATCGGTGCGATTCATAACGTGGTGTTTGGCGGGTTTAGCTCGGACTCGCTCGCGGGCCGCATCAACGATGCCGAATGCAAGTTGCTCATCACGGCGAACGTCTCGCTGCGCGCCGGCAAACACGTTCCGCTCAAGGAACTCGCCGACGCCGCGCTCAAACACACGCCCAGCATCCAGCACGTCATCGTGGTCCAGCGCAACGCCGAACCGTGCAACTTCGTTCCCGTCCGCGACAAGTGGTATCACGAACTGATGGCGAAGGCTTCGGCGGATTGTCCGGCGGAAAAACTGAACGCGGAGGATTATCTGTTCATCCTCTACACCAGCGGTTCCACCGGCAAGCCCAAGGGCGTCGTCCACAGCACCGCCGGTTATCTGCTCTGGAGCGCGCTCACGCACAAATACGTCTTCGACATCCACGAGGGCGACGTTTATTTCTGCACCGCCGACATCGGCTGGGTCACCGGCCACAGCTACGTTGTTTACGGCCCGCTCTGCAACGGCGGCACCACGCTCATGTTCGAAGGCGTGCCGACGTTTCCCGATGCCGGGCGCTTCTGGAAAATTGTCGAGAAGTTCAAGGTGAATTCCTTTTACACCGCGCCCACGGCCATCCGCGCGCTCATCCGGCTCGGCGATGAATGGCCGGCGAAATATGATTTAAGTTCCCTGCGCGTCCTCGGCACCGTCGGCGAACCGATCAATCCCGAAGCGTGGCTGTGGTATCACAAACACATCGGCCGCGAGCGCTGCCCGATCGTGGACACTTGGTGGCAGACCGAGACTGGCGGACATTTGATCACTCACCTGCCCGGCGCGCACACGCTCAAGCCCGGCAGCGCGGGCAAACCGTTCTTCGGCGTCGAGCCGGTGGTGCTGCGCGACGACGGCACCGAATGCAAACCGAACGAAGGCGGCAAGCTCTGCATCAAGACGCCGTGGCCCGGCATCATGCGCACGACGTGGGGCGACCACAGCCGGTTCATCAACACCTATTTCGCCACGTTCAAGAACATGTATTTTACCGGCGACGGCTGCCGCGTGGATGCCGACGGCGATTACTGGCTGCTCGGCCGCGTGGACGACGTGGTGAACGTCTCCGGCCATCGCATCGGCACGGCGGAAGTGGAGAGCGCGCTGGTGAGCCACGCGAAGGTGGCCGAAGCCGCCGTCGCGCCCATGCCGCACGACATCAAAGGCCAGGCGCTCTACGCCTTCGTGACGCTGAAGGACGGCGTCCACGAAAGCGAAGAGTTGAAAAAAGAACTCGCCGCGCATGTCCGCAAGGAAATCGGCGCGATTGCGGTGCCGGACAAAATCCAGTTTGCGCCCGGTTTGCCGAAGACGCGCAGCGGAAAAATCATGCGCCGCATCCTGCGCAAGATTGCCGAGAACCAGACCGACCAGATCGGCGACGTTTCCACGCTGGCTGAACCGGGCGTGGTGGACGCGCTGGTCAGGGGGAAACAGTGAACTTAAAAACAAATCACCGTCCCAACAGGAAAAAAGATAGGTTTCAATAAAAGCCGTTTATCGTCTGTTATAGACATCATTGCGCGCCGTGAGATTCATATCTGCATTTTTATTGTTGAGCCTGTTACTGACGGCATGCGGTCGCCAAGATAAGTCGCAAGAGACCTCTGGTGACGCAAAGCTCCGTCAGAAGATAACAGGGGTTTGGTCTTCTGAACATGGTGTCATCAGATTTGCATCGGATGGCACTTCATACGCCGACTTTACCAACGGCACAAGAATATGGACATACCGTTCAACGTGGGAGTTGAAAGACGGAGTCATTATTGCAAGAATCACGAGCGTCGGTGTGCAGGGCACAACCAATTACGAACAGGTTGGCACGGTTGAGCACTTGAAGATTATCAGTGTGACTGACCATAGTTTGGTTTATGACGGAGATGGCCAATCAATTTCTTTAAGCCGATGATGATATACTAGGCTGCAAGCAATATGCCGCCGGTGCCGCGACCTTGGGCTGAATGATTGAATCCCGTCGGGATTTTCCCAAACGGTGGCGGACAAGGCCGGCGTCCCGCTGGCCGGAGCGGATGCCCTGCCCGCCTTTGACCGCCTTCCTCCCGCCTCGCCAGACGCCCCATCCGCCCCGCGCAATGCCGTATTTCCCTCCGGAAACGTGGCATTGTCCCCGCGCAATGCTCCATTGCACGGGCGCAATGCTCCATTGCGCGAGTGCAATGCGACGTTGCGTGAACGCAATGCGACGTTGCGTGGGCGCAATGCGACATTGTCCTCGCGCAATGAGGCATTGAAATGGGCAAAAATGGCATTTTTAAGCTTAAAAACGTCAAAAACACCGGTTTTTGTCGTTTTCAAGGGGGCCGCTGTGCAAAAAACGACAGTTTCGGGCGCTTCCACCCCGGCTTGATCCTCAAATCCGGATTGGTTTTATGCCCGTCCCCGCCCCAACCCGATCCTTGGAGGAGCGGCCCGGATGAGGTGGCAAATCAAAACCAAACCGGAGCCGGTCCGCTCACGCCGGAGTCCTCCAGCGGCTCCGCCGGTGTCGGCGAGGGCTTGCGTGGCGCGGGGAAATTGGTATGGTTGGCGCCAATGAAATTTGCGCTGGCCATCGCGGTGTTCGGACTGTTCGCCTTCTTCATCAGTTGGGGCATCATTGAACTGCTCAAGGGCCGGCCGTGGCTGCTCATCGCCGCGCTCGGCGTGTTCCTTGGCACGTTCGTCAAATACGGCTGCCGGTCGCACTAGACGAAGTGGGAAGTTTGAAGGTCGAAGGTCGGTAAAACAATTTCCGCAGCCGTCTTTCCGCCTCTTGAAATTTATTTCTTCGGCACGGCGAACTTCATCTGCATCGCCCCCAAAACCTGCGACGAACCTGAACTGGTCGTGCTGATGGTGCCGGCATATACACCGGACGCATAAGCGGTGGAGGTGGACGTGCCCTGCACGCCGTAAGCCTGGTTGCCGAAATAAACCACGCTGCTGCCGGGCAACGCCATGCTGTCGCCCGTCCAAAAATTGGCATACGGCGCGAGCTGGCCGGGCTGGCTCAGGGCCGTCACGTCATAAACTCCGGGAATCGCGCCGGGATACGTCGGCGTGCTCACCGGCGTGTTGCCCGCCGCGCCGAACATCACGATGTTGTCCTGCAGCGCCAGCTTGACCACGCCGTCCAGCACCGAGCTGTCGCCGGCGCTGCCGAGGCTCATGTTCAGCACGTTCGCGCCGTCGTCCACGGCCTTTTGAATTCCCAGCGCCACATACCATGAGGTCGTGGTCTGGTTGCCGCCGTAAACATCCACCGGCTGGATTTGCACGGAACTGCCGCCGTTCGCCGCCTGCTGCGCAATCGCCGAGAGAATCGTGTAGGCCATGGCCGTGCCGTGCGTGATGTCGGTGCTGGCCGGAGCGTCGCCGGCCACGGACTGCTGCGGCAAAATAAACTTGTCGAGCTGCGGGCCGAGCGACTGGACGTTCATGTCAATCAACCCGACGACGACCTTGCCGGAATCGCCCGGCGGATTGAGCGTCAACGAAATCGGCCCGCCGGAAGCGTTGGCGAGCGGCACCGCCGACGGAGGCGGGTCGAAGGAATAATTGTAATCCACCGCCCCGACGTCGCCGTTGCTCTGCAATTGCCCGAGCGCGGCATCGGTCGCCGCCGCGTCGCCGAATTGCAGACGGTAAAGTCCGAGCTTGTCGAGCCGACCAACGACTTTCGCGCCGAGCAGCTTCGCCAGCGCGTCAATGTCCGTGCCCGGCTTGACCTTCAGCAGCAGTTCGTTGGCGATGCGCTTGGCGGGCTTGGCAACGGCGACCTGCTTCGTCGCGTGCTGCATGGTGGTGCGGAAAACGTAGAGCAGCGACGGCGCGTTGGTCTGCGGCACGAGCGCGAAGTTCAAATCGCCAAGCAGCATTTTCAGCGCGTCGCCGGACGGCAGGTCCTTGAATTTGGCCGAGGCATTGTGTTCCGCGCCCGGTTCGACAAAGATTTTCCAATCCGCCGCCTCGGCGATCTGTTCGAGCAATGGCCAAAGCGCCTCGCTGTGAATGTCCGCATCCACGCGGTCGGCGGCCTTGTGCCAGACGAGGAAATTCGTGCCAGCCGCGCGCGCGCCCAAAGCGGACGCGAGCAAAACGCAAAACAGAATGTAGCGCAATCGGGACATTGTCCTTACAGACGTTTGGAGAGCGCTTCCGGTTAAAGCGTTCAGTTATTTCTTGGCCGTGACGGTTTTGATCCACGCCTGCTGGTCGAGATACCAGCGGATCGTCTCGCGGATGCCCTGCTCGAACTTGTGCGCGGGCGTCCAGCCAAGCTCGCGCTGAATCTTCGTGGCGTCAATGGCGTAACGACGGTCGTGGCCGGCGCGATCCTTGACGAACGAAATCAGCTTGCGCGAGCCGCCGCCAAGCGCGGGCATGAATTCGTCAATCGTGTCGCAGATCAGCTCGACGATGCGGAGATTCGCCCATTCGTTGTGGCCGCCGATGTTGTAAGTCTCACCAAGCTTGCCCTTGCCCAAAACGGTCCACAACGCTTCCGCGTGATCGCGCACGTAAAGCCAGTCGCGCACATTCATGCCGTCGCCGTAAACCGGAATCGGTTTCCGCGCGAGGACGTTTTGGATGATGACCGGGATGAGTTTTTCGGGAAACTGGAACGGGCCGTAGTTGTTCGAACAATTCGTGATGACCGTCGGCAAACCGTAGGTGTGATGATACGCGCGCACCAGCATGTCGCTGGAAGCTTTGCTCGCGGAATACGGCGAGTTCGGCGCGTAAGGCGTCGTCTCGGTGAAAAGCCCGGTTGCTCCGAGCGAACCGTAAACTTCATCGGTCGAGACGTGGTGAAATTTCTTGTCGGCGAGATTCGCGCCCCAAAAGCCGCGACACGCTTCGAGCAGATTGAACGTGCCGATGATGTTCGTGGAAATGAAATCGCCCGGCCCGGTGATGGAACGGTCCACGTGCGATTCCGCCGCAAGGTGCATGACGTGCGTGATGCCGTGCTGTTCGACGACGCGCAAGGTCGCGGCTTTGTCGCGCAAGTCCACCTTCTCGAAAACATATTTCGGATGCTTGGAAACGGCTTCGAGATTCGCCAGATGTCCGGCGTAAGTGAGACAGTCGAGATTGACCAGCTTGGCGATGCGCGGATCGTCAATGACGTGGTGGATGAGGTTCGAGCCGATGAAGCCGGCGCCGCCGGTGATGAGCAGGTTCATAGTTGAAAGTTAAAAGTTATTCCGGCTTCCAATTTTTCAGCGAATCTTCGAGGGCTTCTTCCACACCGCGAATTTTCACGCCCGCCGCCAGAAGCTTGGTCGTGTCCATGACGCAATTCGAGCGCGGCGTCTTGGCCGCCACCTTGTAAAACTCCTCATCATTCGCCCAGAATTCAAATTTCCTGGCCGGCTTGAGGATTTTTTCAATTTGCTCCACGACATGCTTGGTGGTCACGAAACCCGGATTCGTCACGTTGTAGGTGCCGAACGGCGCTCGCAACTCCCAGGTGTCAAGGCATGCCTTCACAAAGTCGGCGCGGTGCGAAATCGAGTTCACGTTGTCGTAAACTTTCGAATAACGCTGCACTTTGCTCAAATAATTCCGCGCGTTGTCGAACTCGTCGAACGGAATCCGCAGCCGCCAGATGTAGCTTTGGCCGATGCCGGCAATCGCCTCCTCGCCCAGCGCCTTGGTGCCGCTGTAAAAACTGCACGGGCCGTCACGAAAGGAAAAATTGGGCGTGTCGGTCTCGGTGAAGCCTTGGATGGCGGACGAGTTTTTTTCAACCAGCGCGCGCAGCTCCGGCTTGGTGAAATCCTTTTCCGAGCGCATTTTTCCATTCTCAACAATCTTTGCGCCGGAATAAATGCAGCCGGACGAAACATGCCCCCACGGAATTCCGGCCGCCGCGCAGGCCTGCGCAGCCGTCTGCGGAAACAGCGTGTTGCCCTGCAACGTGTCCGCTTTGTGCAGTTCGCAGGCGTCCACGTTGGGCTTGCCCGTGTAACCGGCGGCGTTGATCACAAACGCCGGCTTTTTCGTTTTGAGAAATTCCAGCAGCACGTCGAAGCGCGTGTAATCCACCTGCCCGCGCGACAGCGGAATGAAATCCTTTTTGCGCCGCGTCAATTCGCTGGCGAACGCTTTGCCGATGTAGCCGGTGGCACCGAGAAGCAGGATCATAATTTATTTCAAGCGTTTGGCCTCGGCCACGACTTCGGCGAGGTAATCACGGTATTCGCAGTTGGGAATTTTCCCGACGAGTTCATCGAGCTGCGCCAGTGAGACGAAACCCTGCCGGAACGCGGATTCCTCCGGGCAGCCGATCTTGACGCCGACGCGCTTTTCGATCGTCTGCACATAGGCCGACGCGTCGTGCAGGCTGCTGCTCGTGCCAGCGTCCAGCCACGCAAAACCGCGGCTCAACCGGTGGACCCGCAGCGCGCCGCGCCGCAGATATTCCACGTTGACGGCGGTGATTTCCAACTCGCCGCGCGCGGAAGGTTTCAGCGCTTTCGAGATGGCGACAACTTCATTGTCGTAAATGTAAAGTCCCGGCACGGCGTAATTGCTCTTGGGCACCTTCGGTTTTTCCTCGATGGAAACCGCCTTGCCCTCGGCGTCAAAATCCACCACGCCGTAGCGTTCGGGGTCGTTGACGTGATAACCAAAAATCGTCGCGCCGGTTTTGAAGTCGGCGAACGCGCGCTGGAACGCGTCGCCACCGTAGAAAATGTTGTCGCCGAGAATCAGCGTTACTGCATCCGAGCCGATGAAACTTTCCGCGATGAGAAACGCCTGCGCGATGCCGGCAGGCTTGGCTTGCTCGCGATATTCGATGGTCAGGCCCCACGCCTTGCCGTCACCGAGCAACTGCTTGAAGCGCGGCAGGTCGTGCGGTGTGGAAATCAGGCAGAATTCGCGGATGCCGCTCTCGATGAGCGTCGTGAGCGGATAATAAACCATCGGTTTGTCGTAAACCGGCTGGAGCTGTTTGCTCGCGACCAGCGTGAGCGGATACAGCCGCGAGCCGGCGCCGCCGGCGAGGATGATGCCTTTCATTTGCGGAAATTATAATGATTCCAGCAGAAAAAGAAATCCGAAACTGTTCAACCACAAAGACACCAAGGCAAAAATGAATTTGCCTAGTGATCTTCGTGCCTTGGTGGTTAAAAGGTTCAACCTGCCACCGCGCCGGCGGCCGCCGCCTTCTGGTTGAACACCAGTTTTTCCTTGTCGCTTGTGACGAGAATGGGTTCACCTGGCTGCAGGCTGCCTTTGAGGATTTCCTCGGCGAGCGGGTCTTCCAAGAAACGCTCCACCGCCCGGCGCATCGGCCGCGCGCCGTATTGCGGGTCGTAGCCCTTCTCCACCAGGAAGTCCTTCGCCTTGTCGTCGAGTTCGAGCCGGATGTTTTTGTGGCGCAGACGTTCGACCACCTTGTCCGCCTCCAACGTGAGAATCTGGATGAGGTCGGGCTTGGTGAACGAACGGAACACAATCACGTCGTCGAGCCGGTTCAAAAATTCCGGGCGGAACGTCCGTTTGGCCTCGTCCAAAATCCGTTCACGCATCTTCTCGTAGGTGCTCTCGTCGGAAATCGGCGAAAAGCCCAGCGTGGACTGCTTCTTGATCGTGTCCGACCCGACGTTCGAGGTCATCAAGATGATCGTGTTGCGGAAATTCACAACGTGGCCGGTGTTGTCGGTCAGCTTGCCGTCCTCAAGAATTTGGAGCAGCAGATTCCACACGTCCGGGTGCGCCTTCTCGATTTCGTCAAACAGCACGACGGAATACGGATTGCGCCGGACTTTTTCCGTAAGCTGGCCGCCTTCCTCATAGCCGACGTAGCCGGGCGGCGAACCGATGAGCCGCGAGACGTTGAACTTCTCCATGTATTCGCTCATGTCGAGATGAATGAGCGATTTCGCGTCGCCGAACATCTGTTCCGCAAGCGTTTTTGCAAGCAAGGTTTTCCCAACGCCGGTCGGGCCGAGCAACAGGAATGTTCCAATCGGACGCTTCGGGTCCTTGAGATCTGCGCGTGAACGGCGCAGCGCCTTGCACAACGCGGAAACACCTTCGCGCTGGCCAACGACAATTTTTTCCATCTCGGTCTCCACCGTGAGCAACCGCGTGGTTTCGTCCTGGCCCATGCGCTTGAGCGGAATGCCGGTCCATTTCGCCACGATGTGCAAAATGTCGTCCTCGTCCACGACGATGCGTTTTTCCTCGCCCGCTTTGCGCCAGTTGGTCAGCAATGTTTCCAGCTTTTCCTTCGCCTGTTTTTCCTGGTCGCGCATCTGCGCCGCGCCCTCGAAATCCTGGTTCTTAATGGCCTTTTCCTTTTTGCCTTTGATCTCTTCGATTTCGGCTTCCATCGTTTTGCTTTCCGGCGGACGCGTCATCGTGCTGATGCGGGCGCGCGAACCGGCCTCGTCCAAAACGTCGATCGCCTTGTCCGGCAAAAACCGGTCGGTGATGTAACGGTCGGAAAGTTTCACGGACGCCTCGACGGCCTTGTCGGTGAACTCGGCCTTGTGATGCTCCTCGTATTTGTGGCGCACGCCCTTGAGAATCGTGATGGCGTCCTCAATCGAAGGCGCTTCGACTTTCACCGATTGGAACCGGCGTTCGAGCGCGGCGTCCTTCTCGATGTATTTGCGATATTCGTTGAGCGTGGTCGCGCCGACGCACTGCATCTCACCGCGCGACAGCGCCGGCTTGATGATGTTGCTCGCGTCCATCGTCCCTTCCGCCGAACCGGCACCAACGATGGTGTGCAGTTCGTCAATGAACAGAATGACATTTTTTGCACGGCGGATTTCGTCCATGACCGCCTTGATGCGTTCCTCGAACTGGCCGCGATATTTCGTGCCCGCGACCATCAACGCCAGATCGAGCGTGATGACACGCTTGCCGCGCAAGATTTCCGGCACGTTGCCCGCCGCAATCTCCTGCGCGAGACCTTCAACAATCGCAGTTTTTCCGACGCCTGCTTCACCAAGCAAAACCGGATTATTCTTCGTGCGACGGCAGAGTATCTGGATGACGCGCTCGATTTCATTTTTCCGGCCAATGACCGGATCCATTTCGCCCTTGCGCGCGATCTCGGTCAGGTCACGGCCGAACGCCTTGAGCGCCGGCGTCTTGACATCGCCTTTCTTCTCCACACCGGGCGCGGTTTTTTCACCCGACGCCGCTTCCGGCGGAGTTGCCGATTCCTCACCGCCAAAGTTTGGGTCCAGCTCCTTCAAAATTTCCTGGCGGCATTGCTCGATGTCCACGTCGAGATTTTTCAAAACCTTCGCCGCCACGCCGTCGCCTTCGCGCAACAGGCCGAGGAGGATGTGTTCCGTGCCGACGTAAGTGTGATTGAGCGCCTTGGCCTCCTTGGACGCGAGCGCGAGCACTTTTTTCACACGCGGCGTGTAGGGAATGTTGCCGATCATCTTCTGGTCGGGGCCGGTGCCGACCTGCTTCTCAACCTCCATGCGGACGGTTTCGAGATCGAGACCCATTTTCTGGATCACGTTCACCGCCACGCCCTGCCCCAGCTTGATCAGGCCGAGCAACAGGTGTTCTGTGCCGAGGAAATTGTGGTTGAACCGGTCGGCTTCCTTGCGGGCCAGCGCGAGCACCTGCTGCGCGCGTGGCGTAAAATTGCTCATGGACTCATCGCTCATACTTGTTTCATAATGCTACTACTTCGGCCATTTGTCCAATGCGTTTAGATAATTCAAGCCAGGCGCGGTGAAAATGAAATCTCGGTGGCGCGAAACTCAACCGATGAAAACTGAAAATGGCCCGAACCTTGACAACTTCAAACCGGCTTTCAACACCGGTTTTCCATCCATGTCCACGGCGATTACCAAACACGCTCCTTTGGCAAATATTCCAGGCAGCTTCAACAAGGCTTGTTTTTCATCGGTTTCCACATAGATTGTTTTCATGAAGAACGAAGTTGTTCCCGTTCAAATCCGCGGCATCCTGCCCGCCCCCAGCGGCTGCGCGCTGTTCGTCGGCAACGAGGAGAAGGTTTTTGTCATCAACGTCGAGCCGCAGATGGGACGGGTCATCGGCGATTTTCTGCGCAACGAACCGAAGGAACGGCCGCTGACGCACGATTTGATGCAGCGGATTTTCCAGGGCTTCAGCATCACCGTCGAGCGCGTGGTCATCACGGATTTGAAAAATTCCACCTACTTTGCGCGGCTGATTTTGCAGCAGCAAAACGAGGTCGCCCGCAAGATCGTGGAAATTGACGCGCGGCCGAGCGACTGCCTCGCCATCGCCGCCGCGCAGAAGAAGCCGATTTTTGTCGCGACGCCGCTCTTTGAACAGGTCGAGGACATGAGCGAGGTGCTGGACCGGATCAACGAGACCGGCGGCGCGTCCGCCGAATAACATGCCCGCCGCCAAAGCTCCATCCCCGGCGCTCGTCTGCGGCGATGACGAATTCGCCGTCAAGCAACGCGCCAAGCAGATTTACCTGCAATGGTCCGAGGAACTCGGCGGCATGGACCACGAAATCATCGAGGCCTCCGTCACCAACAGCGGCGATGCGCTTACGGCCATCGCCAAACTCCGCGAGGCGCTGAACACACTGCCGTTCTTCGGCTCCGGCAAGGCCGTCTGGCTGCGCGACTGCAATTTTCTCGGCGATGAGCGCACCGCTTCGTCGCAGGCCGTTACGGAAACGCTGGGCGAACTGGCGGAGGAATTGAAAAATTTCGCCTGGCAGAACGTCCGGCTGCTCATCAGCGCCGGCAAGGTGGACAAGCGGAAAACTTTTTTCAAAACGCTCGACAAAATCGGCACGGTGGAAAACCACGATGGCTGGTCGGACAAGGACTGGGTGATGCAAGCGGGAATGCTTGCCCGTAAAATCATCGAGTCGCGCGGCAAGGAAATCGCAGAAAACGCGCTGGCCGAATTGATCAACCGCGTCGGGCCGCATCCGCGCCAGTTGGAAAGCGAAGTGGAAAAACTTTGCCTGTCGGTCGGCGACCTTCCGGCCATCACCGTGCGCGATGTCGCCGCCATTTGTTCCCGGAATAAAATGTCGCGGGCGTTTGCGCTCGGCGACGCGCTGGGCGACCGCGACCTGCCCGCCCTGCTCCGCTGCCTGGACGAGGAACTTTGGGAAATTCGGCTCAAGGTGGACCGGGACAAATCGGAAATCGGACTGCTCTACGGTCTCATCAGCAAAGTGCGCCAGATGCTGCTGCTGAAGGAGATGGTGCGCGAAGGCTGGGTCAAGGCGGATTCGGACTACAACCGGTTCAAGTCGCAACTTGAACGCGTGCCGAAGGATGCGTTTCCGGCGGAAAAAAAATTCAATCCGCTGACCATGCACCCGTGGATGCTGCACCGCGCCCTGGGGCAGTCCAAAAATTATTCGCGAGCGGAACTGGTGCGCGCCATGCACCTGCTGCTGGACGGCAACCGGCGGCTTGTGTCGAGCGGACTTGACGAAGCACTGGTCTTGCAGCAAATGTTAGTGCAGATTGTCGCTCCGCAATCGGTTGCGGCGTGAACCCGAAAAAATAAAATAACTTTACTGAAATGGCTACGTTACCGGCAAATTTATCGGTGCTTGTGGGCAAGAACTTCGCCTGCATCAAAATCGCCGGGCGCGCGAATTTCTGTTCCAGCCCCGATTTCAAAACGCTCCTCGGTGAACTGGCGCAAAAGGGTTACGGGCATTTCATCATTGATCTGACGGAATGCGTGCTGATGGACAGCACGTTTCTGGGCACGCTGGCGCAGTTCGGCTTGAAGCTGAATTCAGCCAGCAAGTCCGCCCAGCCCGGCATCGAACTGCTCAACGCCAATCCGCGCGTCACCGAACTGCTCGAAAATCTCGGCACCCTGACGCTGTTCAAAGCCATCTCCGGTAAACTCGAACTGCCGGTGGACGTGAAGACCTGCACGCCGGAATCCATCCACCCGACGCACGAACAGATCGCCCGCACCAGCCTTGAGGCTCATCAGGCGCTGATGGGGATGAATCCCGAAAACGTGGCGCGGTTCAAGGACGTGACGCAGTTTCTGGCCGAGGATTTGGCCAATATCCAAAAGTGCCAGTGAGTTGGCCGGCACGACGGCACTTGACAATTTGCCAGGATGAGTTTTGTTTGTGGCATGAAAATCAAGTGGAGGATTTGTTTTTTACTCACAGCTGCTCTGATTGCTTTGCCTTTTTTCAAAGGCCAGGCACAGGACGCCACCGACCCGACCAATGAAATTCCGACGCTCAAGGATTTGATGGCGAGCAACAATGTCGTCACCAACACCGTCGGCATCATTCTCGTAAAGATTTCACCCGGCTTGTGGGCGGGAAAATTCGAAACCACCCAGGAAGCCTACCAGCAGGTGATGCACAGCAATCCCAGCGCCTTCAAAGGCGCGGACCGGCCGGTGGATTCCGTAAGTTGGAATGATGCGATGGCTTTTTGCACAAAACTTACCACAAAAGAAAAGGCCGAACTGCCGGACGGTTACAGCTACGCGCTGCCGACGGAATCGCAGTGGGAAACCCTGGTCGCCAACGCCTCGCTCAATGATGCTGTCATGAAGCTGAACAATGCAAATTGTTCCTCAACGGCACCGGTGGGCAGCCTGGGACCAAACAGCCTGGGACTTTACGACATGCGTGGAAACGTCATGGAATGGTGCCAAGATTCACATGACCCGTCTTATCACGTTCTGCGCGGGGGTGCCTGGGACACGATTTCCGAACCCAGTTCACGCCTTGTGTTCCGCTGGTTTGCCCAACTGACCGACAAGCCGCAAAATGATTTCGGCTTTCGCGTCGTGCTGCAATCCGCCGACAAGAAGTAATTTTACGCCGCCGCCGGTGCGGGCGTGCCCAGTCCGGGCAGTTTCGGCGGTGCGGGCTTAGGCGGCACTTCGGGCAGCGGCGTCGCCGCCTGCGCGCCAGTGGGCGGTTCGACATTCGGAGTTGGCGGCGGCGGAGTGAATTTTCCCAGATGCACGATGTCTTGCACCTGCGTGCCATCGAGTGTTTCGTATTCGAGCAGCGCGTTGGCGATCATCTCCAGCTTGTCACGGTTGGCAAAAATGATTTCCCGCGCGTGGTTGTAGCAGCCGTCAATGATCGCGTGAACCTCGGCGTCAATTTCCTGCGCGATGGATTCGCTGTAGGTCTTGCGGCGCATCATGTCGCGCCCGAGGAAAAATTCGTCGTCCTCGACGTATTGCACCATGCCCAGCTTCTCGCTCATGCCGTATTGACAGACCATCGCGCGCGCCATGCTCGTCGCCTGCTGGATGTCGCCGCCCGCGCCGGTCGAAATGTCGCCAGATGCGATTTCTTCCGCGATGCGTCCGGCCATTGTCATCGTGATGGTGGCCAGCAGTTCCTTCTTGCGGTAATTCAAAATGTCCTCCTTCGGCAGCGACATCGTCGAACCAAGCGACGGCCCGCGCGGAATGATCGTGACCTTGTGCAACGGATGAGTGTGTTCCAACAGCACGTTCACCAGCGCATGACCGGCCTCGTGCCAAGCGGTGAGTTTCTTGTTCTCGTCGGTCATCGCCAGGCTGCGGCGTTCGCGGCCCCAACGAACCTTGTCGCGGGCTTCCTCCAATTCCGCCTGGCCAACGTATTTTTTGCCGGTGCGCGCCGCCAGCAATGCTGCTTCGTTTAACAAATTCGCCAGCTCCGCGCCGGAATAACCCGGCGTGCCACGCGCCGTCACCGACAAGTCAACCGCCGGGTCGAGCTTCACGTTGCGCGCGTGAACTTTCAAGATCGCCTCGCGTCCGCGCACGTCCGGTAGATTCACCGTGATGCGACGGTCAAAACGTCCCGGACGCAACAGCGCCGGATCGAGCACGTCCGCGCGGTTCGTAGCGGCGATGATGATGATGCCTTCCTGCGTGTCAAAGCCGTCCATCTCGACGAGCAGCGCATTCAGCGTCTGCTCGCGTTCGTCGTTGCCACCGCCGAGACCAACACCGCGGCTGCGGCCGACCGCATCAATTTCATCAATGAAAATCAGGCACGGCACGTTTTTGCGCGCCTGGTCGAACATGTCGCGCACGCGGCTCGCGCCGACGCCGACGAACATTTCCACAAAGTCCGAACCGCTGATGCTGAAAAATGATGCATCCGCCTCGCCGGCGATGGCCTTGGCCAAAAGCGTTTTGCCGGTGCCGGGCGAGCCGACCATCAAAACACCTTTCGGAATGCGGCCACCCAGCCGCTGGAATTTTTTCGGGTCTTTCAGGAATTCCACCAGCTCGGAAACTTCCTCGATGGCTTCTTCGATGCCGGCCACGTCCTTAAACGTGGTTTTGTTCCGTTCCTTGGCTAGCATCCGCGCCTTGCTCTTGCCAAAACTTAATGCGCCCTTGCCCGCCATCTTGATCTGCCGGATGAAGAAAAACCAGATCAGCACGCCCATCAGCAGAAACGGCGCGATGTTGATCAGCAGGTTGAACAAAACCGTGCTTTGCTGCACCGCGCTGAATTTGTGCGTCGCCAGCATTTTGTCCAGGATGGTCGGCGTGAGCAGCACCTGGGAAACCGTGAACGGAACCTCATTTGTCTTGCCGTCTTTCTCGGCCTTGTAATAGGTGCCGCTGATGTCGTTGAAAGTTGCGTTCGGATACGCCGACTGCGGCGTGTAGTCAATCTGCGCGCGCGCAATCAATCCGGCGTCAAACTTCTGGAAAAACTCGTCGCTGGTGATCTGGTTGCTGGGCGTCCTCATCTTTTGATTCACCGCGACCAGCGCGATGATGCTGCCGATGATGAGAATCCACACCAGCCAGGTGCTCGACTGGAATTGGAAATTGCCCGGCGGCTTTTTATCGCCGTCGCCGCCTTTTTTGATTTTATCTTCGTCAGCCATGTTTCTTGCCTCGGCAAGAAACCTAACATGGCATTGGCGCTTTCGCAATCAGCTAATTCTGCTATGCTTGGCGCGATGCAATTTGGTTCGCTGACGCTTAAATCCAACCTGTTCCTGTCGCCGCTGGCCGGATACACCAACCTGCCCTTCCGCCTCGTCGTGCGCGAACTCGGCGGCGTCGGCCTCTGCACCACCGATCTCGTCAACGCCCGCTCGCTCCTCGAAAAAAATCCCCGGGCGTTCAAGCTGATTGAAACCTCGCCCGCCGATTCACCGCTCGCCGTCCAGCTTTTCGGCTCCGTGCCGGAAGAAATGCGCGACGCCGCCGTGATGCTTGAAACTTTCGGCGTCCATTCGATTGACATCAACATGGGCTGCCCCGTGAAGAAAGTGGTCAAAGTCGGCGGCGGCTCCGCGATGATGACCGAACTCGACAAAACCGCCGCGCTCGTCAAAGGCATGGTCAACGCCGTGAAAATTCCCGTCACCGCCAAGATGCGGCTCGGCTGGGACGACGACAATCTCACCGCACCGGATTTGGCACGCACGCTGGAAGATGTCGGCGTCGCCGCGATTTTTGTCCACGGCCGCACGCGCGAACAAGGTTTTGGCGGCACCGTGAATCTGGCGGGCATCCGCAAAGTCGTCGAGGCCGTGAAAACCATTCCCGTCATCGGCAACGGTGACATCATCACGCCGCCGGCGGCAAAAAAAATGTTCGACGAAACTGGCTGCGCCGGCGTGAGCATCGGCCGCGGCGCGTTTTACGATCTGTGGATTTTTAAGCGCACGCAACAATTCATTTCCGGCGGCGAACTTCCGCCGGAACCCACTTTTGCCGAGCGCGTCCGCATCCTGCGCCGGCATCTGGATTTGATGATCGAAGTTTTCGGCGAGGAACTCGGCTGCCGCATGTTCCGCAAGGTCGCGCCGTGGTATGCCAAGCGGTTCGGTCCGTGCCACGAGTTCAACAAGAAGGTCGTGCAGGTCGCGACCAAGGCGCAGTTCGACGAGATTCTGGAAAATTACATCCGCTGGCGGCAGCAATTTTTGGATGAACACGGCGAACTGCTGCCGCGTTTCCGCCAGCCGCCGATGGTCGCGTCCTTCATGCGCGAAATCGAACCCGCCTCCACCCGGCGCGAACACATTCCCGTGCCGAAAGGGCCGGTGGAAGTGTGGTGAAAATTTCTTGCAATGGTGATTCTATTCTCGACGCTTCTCGCAAAAATTTCTTCGATTCGGTAGCCTTGAGTTCAAAATGAATTTTCAAGTTTTTGATTTGACTCGGTGGATACGTTGCGGCAGGCGGCGCTCATCCAAATCCAAGCCGAGCGCGTCGCTGGCAGGCGTAGCCAGATTTGCGAGTCGCTCATCAAATTTAAGGATGAAAGCAGCCGTCGCCAAAGTGCCGAGCGAGACCGTCGGGTCGCCGCGCTCAAGCCGCCACAGAGTATCGCGGCACACGAACAGACGTGCCGCCATGTCGCTTGTAGAAATGCCACGCTTGCGCCGTGCAAGCGCAAGATCTCGGCCCAACTTGCGAAGCGCACGGTTGGCGGGTAGCGGCATGGAGGCGTATTTATACGACATAGTTTTAATGTCTTTTATATCAGACTTAATGTCAAATAGCGTCTGAAAAAGCAGACTTTATTAAGCGAGCCATAGTTTTCAGCGACCCACCAGCTGGATGAAATAATTTCATGAACACCAATCTAACACCACCAGACAGCGACGGCGTATTAAAAAAACGCAGCCAGTCCTTGCGGCCGAGTTCGGCGGTATTCATGGCCGAGCGGGATCACGACTTGCCGGTTTGGGTTCGCGCGCCAAAGCGTGGCCATGAATTTTATTCCGGCTGCTCACGGCCAAAACTATACGATTGGGCGGGGAAAGGCTTCATTCGCTCCGTCTCAATTCGGGAACCAGGACGGATAAAAGGCGTCCGACTTTTTCATCTTGCCAGTATTTTGGCGTTTATCGAACGTTGTGAATCAGAAGCAAGAGCCGACCAGGAAAATCTCACTTCGAAGTGACCAGCAAAAGACCTTTGAGCGGTTTCGCTTCGCTTTCCAATGCAAAACTGGCTGAAGATAGAGTCGGGTAAATCTTCCGTCGCCGTCTTGCCTTCCGGCTTGTCAAGTTGCCTGACATCGGCAACATTGCTGGCATGAGTGCAGCGGAAGCCACAGCGGAAGTTTTTGTCACGGCCTTCAAAAGTCTGAAGCGCAACCAGCGTGAGGCGGTCTTGGAAAAAATGCTCGCCGACGATGAGCTTTCCGCAGACTTCGCCGACACGCTGGCCTTGGAAGCGCGCCGTTACCAGCCGCGCCAGCCGTTCCGCCAGGCGCTCAAGGAACTGAACATCCGCGTGTGAGCTGGCAAATCGAAATTTCGCGCGACGCTCGCAAGGAACTCGCCCGGATTCCGACGCATTTCCAAATCCGCATCGCCAAGGCGATTCTCGCGCTCGAAGAAAATCCTTTTCCTCACGGCTGCAAGAAATTAAAAAACCGCGACGGCTTCCGCATCCGCGTCGGTGATTATCGCGTGCTTTATTTTGCCGATGCGAAATCAAAACAGATTGTCGTCGGCGTCATTGGCCACCGGCGCGAAGTTTATCGGGATTGATCCGCACCGTTTAGGACTTGCCGTTCCGCTTCGCTCCCGCCTATTTTGGCGCGGCAGACCAACACGAACACTTAACCAAAGGATTCATCATGCGAATGCTCATGATTGTTACCATGCCCCATCACAAATTCAACACCGCCGTCAAGGACGGCACCGCCGGCGCCAAACTTGGCAAAATTCTGGAGGCCATCAAGCCGGAGTCGGTCTATTTCACGTCACTCTGCGGCAAGCGCACCGGCGTTCTCGTGGTGGATCTGCCGGACGCCGCGAAGATTCCGGCGCTGGCCGAGCCGTGGTTTCTGACGTTTGACGCGGATGTGCAGTTTCATCCCTGCATGACGCCGGACGATTTGAAGCGCAGCGGCATTGACGGCATGGGCAAGCAGTGGTGCTGAACGTCAGCGCTTGGGCTGCTTCGGTTTTTCTCCAAAAACCGTGTCAATCACTTTTCTGAACTGGCTGTCCGGCGCGGTTTTTTCCACGACCGGGCCGGCGATTTCATCCTCCAGGTCGAGCACGAACCGTTTCAACCGTTCGCAGCGGGCCTGGAGTTTTTTGATCTCCAGTTCCAGATGCCCGACTTCGAGCCGCAAACTTTCGGCAATTTCCTTTTTGTTCACACGAAGATTATTACGCCAAGCCCGGCCGGTTTCCAATGACTTTCATTTGCCGAGGCAAAACTGGCTGAAGATGGAGTCGAGCAAATCCTCCGTCGTCGTCTTGCCGACAATCTCGCCGACGGCGTTGACGGCGATGTGCAAATCCAGCGCCACCAGTTCGAGCGGCAAGTCCGCGCGCAACGCCTCAATCGTCCGCAGTGTCGCCTCGCGCGCGCGGCCCAGCGCCTCCTGATGCCGCGAGTTGATCATCACCTGCAACATCCCCGCCTCGATCTTGCCGGCCCACACCAGATTTTTGATCGCGTCCTTCAGCGCCTCCATTCCCTGCCCGCTCAAACAGGAGACATCCGTGACAGGTGACGAGTGACGAGTGACGTGAAACTCTGGCGGCAATTCGAGTTTCACCGGCAAATCGGTCTTGTTGCGGACGAGAATCCGCTTCTTGCCGGCGAACTCAGCAAGATAATTTTCGTCCGCGCTCGTGAGCGGTTCGCTGGCGTCAAAAACATGCAAAATCAATTCCGCTTTCGCCAGCGATTCGCGACTGCGACGGATGCCCTCGACTTCGATTTCGTCGCGACCTTCGCGCAGTCCGGCGGTGTCAATGAACACGACCGGCAGACCGCGGATGTTCGCCGTTTCCTCAATCGTGTCGCGTGTCGTGCCGGCGATGTGCGAGACGATGGCGCGGTCGTGGCCGAGCAGTTGATTCAACAAACTCGACTTGCCGGCGTTCGGACGACCAACAATCGCCGCGCGGATGCCGCGCCGGAGAATTTGCCCTTCATTCGCCGTGCGCAGCAGTTCGTCCATGAACGCCACGCCATTTTCCAGCCGCGCGAGCAACTGGTTTTTCGTGTCCGGCGAAATGTCTTCTTCGGGAAAATCAATGTGCGCCTCGACATGCGCGAGCGTCTTCATCATCTCGTCGCGCAGTTGATTGATGCGCTGCGAGAGTTTGCCGGCAAGCTGTTCGTTGGCGGCGGCCAGCGCGAGTTCCGTGCGCGAATGGATCAAATCGGCGACAGCCTCGGCCTGCGCGAGATCAAGCCGGCCGTTGAGAAACGCGCGTTTGGTGAATTCTCCGGGTTCGGCCAGCCGCGCGCCGTTTTCCAGAATGGTGTCGAGCACGAGCTTCGCGGGCAAAAGCCCACCGTGACAGGAAATTTCCACCGCGTCCTCGCGCGTGAACGTGCGCGGCGCCCGCAGCACGGCGAGCAGCACTTCGTCCACAGTTTCGCCGTGCCGGACAATTTTCCCGTAATGAATCGTGTGCGTCGGCGCGGCGGAAGGTTTCAGTGAACTTTTCCCTGACGGCTGAAAAATCTTGTCCGCGACGGCCAACGCGTCCGCGCCGGAAATGCGCACGACGGCCAGTCCGCCTTCTCCGAGCGGCGTGGCAATGGCGGCAATGGTGTCGTCGAACATGGCGGCAGGTTACAAGTTGAAGGTTGAAGGTTGCAAGCCGGTCGCGCGCGGGATTTAACTTTCAACATTCGACCTGGAACCTTTAACTTACAAAATTAAACATGCCGGCAGTTGCCAACCTGGTTTTCCGCATCCCGGTTCTGCAAAAACAGCCGCGCCTTCTCGTAGCTTTTCTTGTGCAGATAATGCAGCAGCGTCGGGTTGGCGTCGCGCGGCAGTTGTTTCGTCAGCTCGTCAATCCGCGCGAACAGCGGCATGAGATTCGGTTTAGGATTCGCCGTCGGCATCGTCTTGACGGCGTTATCCAGTTCCACGAGCGCGGCCAGAATGTTTTTCAAAATGTCCACGCCAACAGTTTTGCCGTTTGGCGGCGCGCTGACAATCAAATCCGCACCATTGCGTTTCCAAAATCCCACGCTAATTTATCCGCATGAAAGCAATTTTGCTGACCCTGCTTGCCGCGTTGGTGTTCACCGGCTGCGCCACCGGGCCGAAAATTGACTGGACGGTGCGCATCGGGCATTACACCTACGATCAGGCCGTGCTGGAACTCGGCCCGCCCGACAAGGAAGCCAAACTGGACAACGGCATCGTCGTCGCCAACTGGATCACCCGTCACGGCTACAGTTACACCACCGGCGGAGCCGTCGCGTATGGCGGTTATCCGGGAACCGTGGTGGTGCCGAGCTACACGCAGGGTTATTCGCCGACGTATTATCTGCGGCTGACTTTCGGCGCGGATGGCAAGCTGACCGAGTGGAAAAAATACGCGCAGTGAAAATCCGCTTTCACCGGAAGCAGGCGCGTGTTTTACTCGCCGGGTGAATGTTGACCTCGGCATCTGGAGCAAACTGACGAAACTGGTCGTCGGTCTCGTCGTGCTGGCCGTGTTGCTGCTCATCGGCATGTGCTATCTGCCGGTCATTAAGGAAAACGAGCGGATGCGCCGTCAGATCTTGATTTTCCAGGACCAGATTCAAAAAGAGGAAGCCCGCTCCCGCGATCTCCAAGCGCAGTTGGACGCGCTGCTCCATGACCCCAAAACCGTCGAACGCCTGACACGCGAAAAACTCGGCTACGCCCGTCCGGACGAAACCGTCGTGCGGTTTGAATCCCCCGGCACGAATGCGGCGACGCGCTGACGCAAATCTGGCACTCAAGCGCAGGCTCGCCAACCGCCGGACTTTCTGCTTTGCTCCGCGCCCATGAACCGGAATTTTCCACCGCTGCTGCGCACGCTGCTCGTCCTGGGCCGCGTGTCGAACCTGCCGACCGTGTGGTCGAACTGCCTCGCGGGCTGGTGGCTTTCGGGCGGCGAAAATTTCTGGAAACTGCCGTTGCTGCTTGCCGGCACCAGCGCGCTCTACACCGGCGGCATGTTTTTGAACGACGCGTTTGACGAGGATTTCGATCGGCAACGCCGCGCATCCCGGCCGATTCCCTCCGGCGCAATCTCATCGGACACCGTCTGGCTTTTTGGCTGGGCGTGGCTGGCGCTGGGAATTTTGTGCCTGCTGTTTTTGGGAAAACTGGCGAGCGTGCTCGCCGTCCTGCTGGCCGCGTGCATTTTGATTTACAACGCGGCCCACAAATTCATCACGGCGTCGCCGTGGCTGATGGGCCTGTGCCGGTTCTGGGTTTACTTCATCGCCGGCACGACCGGCGTGGACGGCTTGAACGGCTGGCCCATCTGGTGCGGCGCAGCACTGGCATTTTATGTGGTCGGCTTGAGTTACGTCGCCAAGCGCGAAAGCTTTCGCGGGCCGGTTCCGTATTGGCCGCTGTTGTTGCTGGCCGCGCCAATTGTTTTTGCCATGCTGCTGAACACCGGCGAAGCGAGCGAGCCAGCCATGCTGCTCTCGGTGATTTTGGTGCTGTGGATCGCATACTGTGTGCGGACCGTTTTTCAGACGGGAGAAAAAAACGTCGGACGCATCGTGTCCGGCCTGCTGGCTGGAATTGTATTTGTGGACTGGCTGGCGGTCGCACCGCAAATCTCACATATCACCAGCGGCGTTGTTTTCCTGGCGTTGTTTGGCCTGACGATATTGCTTCAAAAATTCGTGCCGGCCACATAGAATGTTTTTCTGCGGGGCGAAAAAGTCCACTTTAAGCTGCGCTTGAACAGTGAACCACGTCAGGTTATCATATTAATTCGCTTATGAGCGCTGAAGCACCAGTCAAATTATCGCACAACGAAGAAATCAAGGCCGCCATCCCGACCCTGGCCGGCACCATTGCCGCGACCATCGCCGATCCGGCCGCCGACCATTTCTCCGAGGACGACAACCAGTTCCTGAAATTTCACGGCAGTTACCAGCAGGATGACCGCGACCTGCGCAAGACCGGCAAGAAATACATCATGATGGTCCGCAGCCGCGTGCCCGGCGGCGTGATGACTGCCAACCAGTGGCGCGTGTTCGACGATCTGGCCACAAAATACGGCAACAACACGCTCCGCGCCACCACGCGCCAGACCATCCAGTTTCACGGCATCGTGAAATCCAATTTGCGCGCGGTCGTCAAGGGCATCAACGACTCGCTGCTTTCCACGCTCGCGGCCTGTGGCGATGTGAACCGCAACGTCCTCGCGCCGCCCACGCCCGCCTACACGCCGGCGCGCGAAGAGATTTTGGCCGATTGCAAAAAAGTCGCGCTCGCACTCGCGCCGCAGACCGAGGCGTATCACGCCATCTGGATTGATGGCGAGCAGCTTGACCTCGAAAAACCGGAGAACAAAAATTTCGTGGATCCGCTTTACGGCAAAACCTATCTGCCGCGAAAATTTAAAATCGCCTTTGTCATTCCGCCGGTGAACGACGTGGACATCTTCACGAGCTGCCTCGGCTTCATCGCCATCATCGAAAATAACAAGCTGATCGGTTACAACCTAACCGTCGGCGGCGGCATGGGCCGCAGTCATGGCAACGAGGCGACGTATCCGCGCCTCGCGGACGTCATCGGCTTTTTCACACCGGACAAAATCGTGGATGTGGCGAAAGCCGTGCTGACGATTCATCGCGATTTTGGCGACCGCACCGACCGCAAACACGCTCGCTTGAAATACGTCGTGGCCGAACGCGGCGTGAAGTTCATGCAGGACGAGGTGAACCAGCGCGCCGGCATCACGCTCGCGCCCGCGAAGCCTTATCAGTTCACCACGACGAGCGATCTGCTCGGCTGGCGCAAGGCGATTGATGGAAGCTGGTTTCTCGGCGTGTTTGTTGAGTCAGGTCGCATCAAGGATGCCGGCGGCTACAAGTTGAAAACCGCGCTGCGCCATGTCGCCGACGCGTTTCAGACCGTGGAATTCCGCCTCACCGCGAACCAGAACCTCGTCCTCGCCAATGTGAATGATGAGGACAAGCATCCGATCAACATGCTGCTGGCCGCCTACGGCGTGAAGACGGATAACCAAGCGACGGTTTTGCACGCCGCTGCGATGGCGTGTCCGTCGCTGCCGACCTGCGGCCTCGGCCTCGCGGAATCCGAACGGATGCTGCCCGGTTTCCTTGACCGCATTGAACAACTTCTGGCTGAGGTCGGCCTGGCCGGCGAGGAAATCATCATCCGCTCGACCGGCTGCCCGAACGGCTGCGCGCGGCCTTACATGGCGGAAATCGGTTTCGTCGGCAAGGCGCCGGGACGCTACCAAGTCTGGCTTGGCGGCGACGTGGCCGGCACGCGGCTGAACAAAGTTTGGAAAGACGTCCTCAAGGAAGCCGATTTGGAAACGGAATTCCGTCCGGTGTTCACGCGCTTCGCGAAGGAACGCAACACCGGCGAACGCTTCGGCGACTGGTGTTCGCGCGTGTTACTCAAGGAGCAATCCGCAACCAACTGAATTCGCAACGATGACTCCTGAAAAAATTGCCAGGGCCAACGTTGAGTTGCGCCATCATTCACCGCTGGAAATCATCCGCTGGGCGATCGCGCAGGCGAATGGCCACGCGATTGTCTCGACGAATTTTCGGCCGTATGAAGCGGTGATTCTCCACCTCGTCACGCAGGTGCAGCCAGACATTCCAGTGCTCTGGGTGGATCACGGCTACAATCGGCCCGCAACTTATGTTCACGCCGAGCAGGTCAAAAAATTGCTCAAGCTGAATATCAAGGCTTACATCCCCAAGCTAACCGCTGCGCATTACGACGCGGCGTTCGGCGGGATGCCGGAGCCGACGCCGGAAAACGAGGAGCGCATCAAGGCATTCAGCACCTCGATGAAACTGGAGCCGTTCCAGCGTGGCATGAAAGAACTCGCACCAACGGTCTGGCTCACCGCGCTGCGCAAGGTGCAGAACCCGAACCGCGCCGGTCTCGACATCGTGAGCGAGGACAAAAATTTCAATTCGCTGAAAGTCAGCCCGCTGTTTTACTGGAGCGACGCCGACATGGAGAAATATCTCGCCGAGCATAAGCTGCCGAACGAGTGGGATTATTTCGATCCGGCGAAGGCTGACGAAAAACGCGAATGCGGTTTGCACGCGAGCTGGGGTGGCAAGGCAGTCGAAGGTGGGGCTGGGATTTAGCGTCTGGCGTCTGGGAAAACTTTGCAATGGGCGAGCCTTTTGAAAATGCGGAAGCGTGGAAGTTGGCGCGGTTACTGACGAACGAAGTTTATTCGCTTTGTCGTCGGGAACCTTTGGCGAAAGATTTTGGTTTGCGCGATCAACTCCAACGGGCGGCAGTCTCGGTAATGAATAATGTCGCTGAAGGTTGGGAAAGCCTGCACGTCGCAGAAAAACGGCAGGCTTACAATTATGCTCGCCGTTCATGCGGCGAAGTCCGTTCTATGAGCTACGTCTTGTTGGACAATAAATTTATTTCAGCAACCGAGCAGACAAATCTGCTTCAACTTTGCGTGCAATCTGGCAAACTCATCAGCGGCTTGATTCGCTCATTGAACGACCGATGAAGAACCCCAGAACCCAGACACCATCCGCTTTTCATGAGTTCATACCATCTTGACCATCTGCAATACTTGGAGACCGAGGCGATTCACGTCATGCGTGAGGTTGCCGCCGAGTTTGAACGCCCCGCCCTGCTTTTTTCCGGCGGCAAGGATTCCATCTGCCTGCTGCGCCTCGCGGAAAAAGCGTTCCGTCCGTCCGACATCCCGATGCCGTTCCTGAACGTCGAGACCGGCCACGAATTTCCCGAACTCATCGAGTTCCGTGACCGCCGCGCAAAGCAACTCGGAGCGAAGCTCATCGTCCGCACCGTGGACGAGGCGTTTGCCAAGGGCATTGCGCATCCGACGCCCGGCCAAGTCAGCCGCAACCAGCTCCAAATCCCCGTGCTCCTCGCAGCGATTGAAGAATTCCAATTCGACTGCGCCATCGGCGGCGCGCGGCGCGACGAAGAAAAAGCCCGCGCGAAAGAAAGATTTTTCAGCTTCCGCGATTCCTTCGGCCAGTGGGATCCGAAAAACCAGCGCCCGGAAATCTGGAACCTTTACAACGCCCGCGTGAATCCCGGCGAAAACATGCGCGTGTTTCCTCTCTCCAACTGGACTGAGATGGATGTCTGGGAATACATCAAAAAGGAAAAGCTGGAAGTGCCGAACATCTATTTCAGCCATGAACGCGAATGTTTTAGAAAAGGCGGCCAATGGCTGCCGGTGCCGCCGCCGCACACGGATGCGACGAAGCCCGATCCTTACGCCGGCGCGCGCCCGAAACCGAACGAGCCGGTCAAGAAAATGGTCGTCCGCGTCCGCACCATCGCGGACATGATCAGCACCGGCATGATTGAATCCAAAACGGATACGATTGACGACATCATCGGCGAAGTTTCCGCCGCGCGCGTCACGGAACGCGGAACCCGCGCCGACGACAAGGCCAGCGAAGCCGCGATGGAAGACAGAAAAAAAGCAGGTTATTTCTAAAGTTAAATTTCTGTGGTAAAGGCTCCATACAAAGACAGAATCGAATTTTGGAAATTCCAACATGCTTCCATCACATTTGCCGAAGTTACTCATCTTTGCGACCAGATTCTGAAACAAAAGATCAATTCAGGTCATCCGCTACATCCTTCACTGATGACTGCACTTCATATTCTTTACGGAAGGCCGTTTAAACAGCGAATGGAGGTAAAACTCACAGAAGATATTATTCCCAAAGATTACAAAGATACGCATGATGCGCTGATAAATATGCGCGATCAAATATATGCTCACATGGATGTCGAAGGGCCAAAATCAACAGACAATAATTCTATAAATAAAATTGGGGTTTTCGTTAAAGACGGGCAGGCTCATTTTGCAATGACAATGGCTTTTCCTAGAGAGGGCCAAATCGAAAAAATTCGAGATTTAACAAAGTTGCTTACTGAGAAAACTTGGTTTCATTCTGAAAAAATATGGCAGCGGTATTTCAAATCCAAATCCGTGAAGGATAATAATTATGAAGTTAATCTTTCTAAAAACGATGATTCCTTCCTAAAACCAGTTCGTTTTTGAAGCACTTCAATCAACTCATAACGGTCAGTTTAGACTTGGTTGAATCAAAACTGTAATTACAATTTAATCTTTATTGCAATGCCTCACACGCAACATCCCATCGAACTATTGCGCTTCAACACTTGCGGCAGCGTTGACGACGGTAAGTCCACGCTCATTGGTCGTCTCCTTTTCGATTCCAAGTCGCTGATGGAAGACCAGGTCGAGGCGCTGGAAAAATCCGCCGACATCACCGGCGGCGGCATGATCAATCTCGCCAACCTCACCGACGGCCTCCGCGCCGAGCGCGAGCAGGGCATCACGATTGACGTGGCGTATCGCTATTTCGCCACGCCGAAACGCAAGTTCATCGTCGCCGACACGCCCGGCCATGTGCAATACACGCGGAACATGGTCACCGGCGCCAGCTCGGCGAACCTGTCCATCGTCCTTGTGGACGCGCGGCTCGGCGTCATCGAGCAGACGCGCCGGCACACTTACATCGCGGCGTTGCTCGGCATTCCGCACATGGTTTTTGCCATCAACAAAATGGATTTGGTGGACTGGAAGGAAGAACGTTTTCAGGAAATCCGCAACGAGATCGAGGATTTTCTGCCGAAACTCGGCGCGTTCCACGACGTGAAGTTCATCCCCATGAGCGCGCTCAACGGCGACAACGTGGTGGACACCTCCAAGCACACGCCGTGGTATGGCGGCCCGTGCCTGCTGCATCATCTCGAAACCGTCCACATCGCGAGCGACTGGAATTTCGGCACGTTCCGCTTTCCCGTGCAATGGGTCAACCGCCCGAACAACCCCACCGACAAGTCGCTTCACGATTTTCGCGGCTTGAGCGGCCAGATCGCCAGCGGCATCGTGCGCAAAGGCCAGCAGGTCGTCGTGCTGCCCGCCGGCATCAAGACCACGGTCAAGGACATCTGGACCTACGACGGCTCGCTCGCCGAAGCATTCTGCCCGCAGTCGGCGACGCTCTGCCTGGAGCATGACATTGACATCAGCCGCGGCGACATGATTGTCGGCCTCGAAAATTTGCCGGGCCGCAGCGCGGAACTTTCCGCGCGCGTCTGCTGGATGAACCAGCGGCCGTTGCAGACGGGGAAAAAATATTTTCTCAAGCATACCACGCAGACCGTGCAGGCCGTCGTCACGGCGGTGGAAAACAAAATCAACTTCGATACGCTGGAACCCGTGGATGCGCCCGGCACGCTCGCGATGAACGACATCGGCGGCATCCGGCTCAAGACCGCCAAGCCGCTGGTGTTCGACGGCTACCAGTCCAACCGGCTGACCGGCTCGTTCATCTTGATCGAGCAGGGCACGAACCTGACCGTCGGTGCCGGGATGCTCGCGCCGCCACTGGAAGCCGTGAAGCCGGAGTATTCCGACTTTGCGATCTGATGCGAAACAGTTGACGTTGTCGGTCTTTGCGCCGAAAATTACGGCAGTGGATTTATGAAGCCGCCCATTTGGAATTCCCTTTCGCCGCGCCGACGCAAAATCATCGTCTGGCTCCTGGGTCTCGTGGCGTTTTACGCCGTCGCCGGCTTTCTCATTTTGCCGCCGATCATCCGCAGCGTCGCGGCCAGTCAACTCACCAAGCAGCTCGGCCGCGAAGTTTTCATCCAAAAGGTAAAACTGAATCCCTTCGCGCTGTCAGCCACCGTGGACGGACTGCTCATCAAGGACAAGGACGGCCAGCCGTTTGTTTCGTGGGACGAGGTTTATGTGAACTTCCAGCTTTCGTCGTTTTTTGGCAAGGCGTGGGTGTTCAAGGAAATCAGCACGACCAAGCCATTCGTCCGCGCGGTGATGAACCAGGACGGCACGTTTAATTTCTCCGACATCATCACCAAATTTTCCACCAACGCTCCGAGTGCCGCACCGAAGCAACCGGCCAAGCCGCTTGTCCTTCACATTAACCGGCTTCATATCGGCGGCGCGGAAGCGGCGTTCTCGGATTTGACCACGCGCACGCCGTTCACGCGCGTCATCGGCCCGCTCGACGTGACATTGGAAAATTTCCGCACCGACCCGGACAATAAAAATCCCTACGCCTTTGCCGGCACGACGGACGCGGGCGAAAATTTCGCGTGGAGCGGCTATTTTTCACTCGCTCCGCTGCGCTCGCAGGGTGAACTGTCACTGGACAAAATCTCGCTGAACAAATACGCCGCGCTGTATCAGGATTTCGTGCGGTTTGAAATCCGCGGCGGCTCCATTGGCGCCCACGCGGAATATCGTTTTGAATTCGATCCGACCAACCACGTCATGGCCGTCACGAACACATCGTTCGCGTTGCGCGATTTCAAGCTCGGCGCGCCCGGCGATAGTAACAACATCGTTGACCTCGCCCTCGCCGGCATGAACGGCGTCAGCGTGGACCTCGAAGGTCGGCAAGCGGAAATCGGTTCGGTCTTTGCCCGGGGCGCAAATCTTTTTCTGAACCGCGAAAAGGACAAGGCCTTCAACGTCGTGGAAATAGCCAAGCCCGCCGACACCTCGGCCAATGCGCCGGGCGGCATTCTGTTTCTCCTGCGCTCCGTCACCAACGCCGTCGCCATGCTGCTCGAAAGCACGAATGAATGGAGCGGCACGATTCACGACGTGGATGTGTCCGGCTGCGCGCTGCACCTGGAAGACTTTATTAATGCGCGTCCGGCGAAACTTGACCTGACGAGCATCGCGCTCTCGGCGAAAAACATTTCCGACATCCCCAACACGAACCTGACCGCCGCGCTGTCACTGAACTGGAACACCAACGGCACCATCAATACCACCGTCGCCGCATCGTTCTCGCCGCCGACCGCCGACATCGCCCTCGCGCTCACGAATCTCGATCTCGGCACGCTCGATCCGTATCTCGAACCGATGGTCAACCTGCTCATCCTCGACAGCCGGCTCGGCCTCACCGGGACAATTCATTTGCGCACGCCCCAGGGCCAGTTGCCGCAGGTCACTTTCAGCGGCGACGCGCGGCTGGACGATTTTCACACCGTGGACGGCGCGCTGGGCGAGGATTTGTTGAAATGGGATTCGGTCCGTGTCAGCGGCATTGACGCGAACTTGAATCCGCAAATCGTCTCCATCAAGGAGATCGCCGTGGACAACGCCTACGCCCGCGTCGTCATCGAAACCAACAAGGCGATTAATCTGCTCACCGCATTAAGCCCCGCCAAAACGAATACGACGCCAAAACCCCAATTTCCCATTCTGGAAAATAAGCTCGCCACTGTGGCGACCAACAATCTCGACCTGACCACCGCCCCGAGGATTTCCATCGGCAGCATCGTGATCTCCAACGCCGCCTTCCGCTTCACCGACCTTTCGGTGAGGCCAAACGTCAATCTGGCCATCCAGCAGGCGGGCGGCACCATCGCCGGCATTTCCTCCGAGGAGTTGCAGCACGCCGACCTCAATCTGCACGCGCTCATTGACAACGTCGGCCCGGCGGACATCACCGGCCACATCAATCCGTTCAGCGGCACGCAGACGAACACGATCAAGGTTTCCGTGAAGGACGTGGACCTGACGCCGACCAGTCCTTACTCAGGAAAATTCGCCGGCTACCGCATTGCGCGCGGGAAGCTGAACGTGGATCTGCAATATGAAATCGTCGGGAAGAAGCTGTCCTCAAAAAACGTCATCACGCTCGACCAGTTCACGTTCGGCGAAAAGGTGGACAGCCCGGACGCCACGCATCTGCCCGTGCGGCTCGCCGTCGCCATCATGAAAGACCGCGACGGCAAGATTGTTCTGGACGTGCCGATTGACGGCAGCCTGGACGATCCGCAGTTGCGCATCGGCAAGGTCGTCACGCGCGCCATCGTCAACATCCTCGAAAAGGTCGCCACCTCGCCGTTCTCGCTGATCGGCGCGATGTTTGGCGGCGGCGGCGAGGAACTGGGCTATCAGGATTTTGCGCCGGGCAGCGCGGAGTTGTCGCCGGACAACGTGAAGAAGCTCGACACGATGGTGAAGGCGCTTTTCGCGCGCCCTGCCCTGCAACTGGAAATTTCCGGCAGCGTGGATCCCGCCAGCGACCGCGACGGCCTGCAACGCGTCGCCCTGGAAAAGGAAATCCGCACGCGCCAGTGGCAGTCGCTCGGCAAGGCCGACCGCGCCAGCACGACGCCTGAGCAGATGGTGTTGACGCCGGGCCAGCGCACATCCTGGGTGAAGAAACTTTTTGCTGAAGCCGAGGATTCCGGCAAAATCACCCCGGCGCTCATCGCGGCCAACACCAACCTGACCGCCGCCGTCGCCCAGCTCGTCGCCCGGTCGGCGCACGCTGAAAAGGGCGGAGAACTCCTGATGCAAGCCGCGCCAGCCGGCACCACTAATTCTCCTGCCACCGCCGTTGCCGGGAAATCCAAACTCGCGCCGCCCGCCGACCCGATGGAAGCGCTGCTGCTGGCCACGATTCCCGTTTCCGATAGCGACCTCGAAACGCTGGCGGCCGACCGCGCCAAGGCGGTGCGCGCCTACATTCTACAGAGCGGCAAGGTGGAGGACACGCGGCTGTTCCTGACGGAGAACCAGACCGGCGGAGTGCGCGCCGATGGCAGCCGGGTTTATTTGCAGTTTCAATAAATTACATCGCAAAGAGCGCGTGGAAGAATTTCTGGCCGCCGAACAGCCAGAGCACCGCCGCCGCCGCAATGTAGGGGCCGTAGGGCATCCGCGACGACCATTCGCGCTTGTGCAGCAGGATCAGGATCACGCCCACCGCCGCGCCGATCATCGAACTCACCATCAGCGAAAAAATCGCGCCCTGCCAGCCGATGAACGCGCCGATGGCGCCCAGAAATTTCACGTCGCCCAAACCCATCGCCTCGCGCGGCAGGGTAATTTCCCCGCTCACCGCTTCCAGATAATTCACCTCGGCGGGGTTGAGGTTCTCGTCGCCGATTCGCAACGCCGTGGGTGAGAGCCGCACGGTCACGTCCCGGTAGCAGCGGTCCACCAGTTCCACCGTCCGCGCCTGCAAAACAATTTTGTCCGACTTGCGGTAGAAAATCTCCTCGTAGGAAATATCCCGGTCCGGCAGGCACACGGCGGTTTCGGTGAAGACGATTTTTGTATCCGGCGGCAGCGGCAGCTTCTGGCGGCCGAACAGCAGTTTGCCCAGCCGCAGCACCGCGTAAATCACACCCGCGCCGACCGCCGCACCGAGCACGCTTTTGAACAGACCTTCGCCCGGCGTGCGGGCGCCCTGTAGCGTCGGCAGCACAAACGACGCGGCGAATCCGGCGACGATGCCGCCGAGGGTGATCTCGTCGGGGATGATGAAGTGCTCGAAGTCAATGAACGTGGCGCAGATCAACCCGGCGAGAAAAATGGCGTAAACCAGCGCGAGGGCGAGCGCCGGCAGCGGATGACTGGGAACGCCGAACTCCAGCCAGCAGCCGAGGAACGCCACGCCGGTGAGCAGTTCCACGATGAAGTAGCGCGGCGAGATGGGCGCGCGGCAGTTTTTGCATTTGCCGCCGAGCCAAAGCCACGTCACGAGCGGAATGTTCAGGTAAAACGGAATCGAGTATTTGCAGTGCGGGCAGTGCGACGGCGGCGAGACGACGCTCAAGTCCAGCGGCATCCGATAGATGCAGACGTTCAGGAAGCTGCCAATCATGCAGCCGAGCACGAAGAAGCACAGCGACCAAAAATGGAACGGCACGACCTCCCAGTTGTGCGCGTTGAAGATGGCGTCAATGCCCATAAATGTTTTGTTCCAGCGCGCGGCGCATCACGTCCAGCGGCGCGGGCCGGCCGGTCCAGATCTCAAACGCCTTAGCGCCCTGATGCAGCAACATGCCGAGGCCGTTCGCCATGCGGCAGCCGGCGGTCTTGGCGGCGGCGAGCAGCCTAGTTTCCACCGGCCGGTAAATCATGTCGTAAACCGCGCGCGTTTGGTTCAGGGAAAATTGATTTTCGTCCAGCGGCGAGGCGTCGTCCGCCTTGAGGCCGAGCGAGGTGGCGTTCAAAATCAAATCCACGCTGCTTTTCGGAAAACCGACAGAAACTTTTACAGCAGGTGATTGTTTTTTGATTTCGGCGGCGATCTCTTCCGCCTTACTGGTCGTGCGGTTGGCGAGAAACAGTTCGGCGACATTTTCTGAAGCGAGTTTCAACGCGGCTGTCCGCCCTGCCCCACCAGCACCGAGCAACAGGACTTTTGCGCCGCGCAATTCCACTTTCAAATCCTCGCGCAACGCGGTGACAATCGCATCGGCGTCCGTGTTAAAGCCGACGGCACCTTCCGGCCCAAAGCGGATCGTGTTCACCGCGCCCCATTTTTTGGCGGAGGCGTCGAGTTCATCCACCATGTCCACCGCGAGCAGCTTGTGCGGCACAGTTAAATTCAGTCCGGCAAAACCCATTGCCTTCGCGCCGGCGATGGCGGCGCGGAGATTTTCCGGATCCACTTCAAAGGCAAGGTAGCGCCAGTCCAAGCCGAGAGCGGCGAAGGCGGCGTTGTGCATCGCGGGCGAGGCGGAATGACGGATGGGCGAGCCATAGACCGCGCAGAGGCGCGTGGCGGCGGAAATGGCGGGCTGGACCGGTTGTGACACGCGCAAT